>Ga0126342_10000301_pt1 | contig 48242 bp, 42 predicted proteins | sample Cyp1metagenome_FD_92528 | JGI IMG/M metagenome (GOLD analysis project Ga0126342, IMG submission 92528) | Coral microbial communities from Lord Howe Island, Old Settlement Bay, Australia - Cyphastrea 1 metagenome | ecosystem: Host-associated > Invertebrates > Cnidaria > Coral ...
ATGTGAGGCCCCCAAGATAGCTAAGTTGGTTTATAACTCCAATAACTATGGTTTATGGTACTTATAACTATAGTTACTGGGGCTTATAAACCAACTTATAACTGGGGGGCCTCACATTGTACGTATACCATCGTATACCTCTCCATGTTCAGGATTTCTCAGCCTGAACTCGGCGACAAAACCACCGCACCTGACTCAGCTCCTCTTTGCAGTCATTCATCTGTCGATCCAACGACACAACCTGCCCCGGTGCGGCAAAGGATCAGATCATCATGGCTTTTCGTTGAGAAAAGCCCCCAAAAAAAATGCGGGGGCTCTTCAAACAGCAAGAAAAATGGGTGTACATAACCATTTTCAATATTATATAGTGTGTAAGTATGTGTAAGTCCCCAAAATAGCAACAAAAAGGCACAAAGCTTCAAACATCCAAAGCGAAGAGTGGATCATCATCACGGCAAATCAATATATATATATATATATATGTATGTATGTATGCCACCAAATACTTCCCAAATCAGACTAATTGCTAACCAATCGTTTGGATGCTACCCCCACTTCTCAAAAACGGTGAGCTCACACCTGAAGGTTCCCTCTCTGGACGTCCCGCCGGAGATCGTTCAGAGCCGTCTGGCACGAGAGACACGAGTTTCGGCCATGAATCCATGTGAATCCTGGAACATCCCACTGGGATATGCCCACTGAAACTGGGAGAATGGTGGAAAGAAACTCGGATCGTAAAAATAAAGGAGTATATTATCCATTATTATCCAGAAATGTAGATGATTTGCTTACTGGTATCTACCATCTTTGTGTCCTTGCTTACTCGAGGGAATCTGACGAAGAATTGTTGAGAATGCTTGCAAATACACTGGATAGCTCCGTGTGGAACACGTACTTTCTTCCTGAAGCATGAACTTGCAACCAGCCCACACTGTGTGGCAAGTACCCCAAAAATGGGAGTCCCATACCCAGCTTTGCAGTTAAAAGAACAATACACCTCCAACCATGAGATTTGTGATTGGGTTTACCACACTACCAATGCCCACATTTTTAGAACAAGGGTTGTAGCATCCCGTGTGACCGTTTTTTCTTCAGGCCGTGGTCAGTGCTGACGATTTACAGCTCCGGAAAGGGCTCTCAGCGGCAAGCATCGTCCATCAGAGTTTCCGGAAGATACATATATGTTGGTACGTGAAACAATATTGGTATTTAAATGCATTTAAATGCATTTAAATAAGTGTTTTTAGGTGTATTTACATGATTTAAAAGTATTTAAATGATTTAAATGTATTTAAATGTATTTAAATGCATTTTTAACGGTGTATATATATATATCGATATGTGCATGATGTCGAGGTGTAAAATATACTTACCACTTTGTACATATATATATGTATATATATATATATATACATATTATATGTATACATATAGATTACATCATTAAATGTATAAAACGTTTGCTCATTTGAGACGTTGGCATTTTGGGTCTGGTAAGGACATTGCTTATGTAAGCTTAGATACTCCTTGAAACGATTGGAATATTACCCAGCACAAATGCACATATCAACCTGCGCCTCCAGTGAACGTGGTCTCATTATCATTTTCAATTGAACACTTGCCCCCTTTATGGAGTCATACGTGATGTGGTGCCCGTGAAATCAGTTTGATATAACAATATATCCACCATTGATCATACTTGACCGAGTTATAGACCAACTTAGCTAGTGTCTTGGGACCCCGCCTTGTATGGGTCAACAACTAATAAGCATATTGTCAAATATCATATGCGCATTTACGTAGAACTCCGGGAGTGCCCATTGGCTGCCATAGGTCGATGGGAAGTGTGTCCAAAGCCAACGATGCCCCCCTAAGTTGACCCTATTGACATCGTTTCAGGACCATATCAGGAGCATATTGTGGTGGTATATTTCCTGACATAGTCCTGGAACATAGACGTTGTGTATCCTGGATTGTTTGGTAGGTACCTCCGATTTCGGTACCTGAAATTGCCATTGATGGTTAACTCAACCATCGGAGCCCAGCCTGTGTTACCGGCCTCCCATGCTGCTTGGTTATGGCCACTTAAGGGTTGAAAATCACCAACAAAACTCAGCTAGGGGAATAACCAGCTGTAAACAATTAACGGAGGTAGAGTATACCGTAACACTTTGATGGCTCCGTATACCCTGCAGTAAACTACAGCAACACAAATAACTACCGAAAATCCTCCATGTGTGCATCATTTTCTGAACGGAAAAATCATGAATTTCCAAAGCGATGTAAGTTTACTCAACCATGTATCCTATTTCAGACACATCAAAAAACATAACACTTGTAATATGATGTTGTTCTACCATGATATCCGCATTAATATCAGGTTAGATTCTTGAGAGGTTACTTGAGAGTACATTGACTTGGATTTACTTTTTCGGAACCCTCAAAAAATAAAAATAATACCCTGTAGATGTGCCATTTCTGGTGGATTTCCGGTTGGGAAAATGCAACAAAAACACGTCGACTCAAGCAAATCAAGGTCAACATCCACATTGCAAATCTAGGTCGCTACCCATCATGTTGTTTGTTTAGGATACAACTGGGGATATCCTATGTACTGGGCCATCATATGCTACACTATGGCAATTATATTGGTTGTGTATCCACTTATAAACGGAACTGCAATATTGGTACTTTAAAAAAATGCTTATCCACTATATACTATAGTTATAGCTTATAACCCATATATAAGCCATATATAAGCTATATTACTATAGTTATATATCCCATAAGCTATATAAATCCCAAGTATTCCCAATATATGTGGGCTTCCTATGGCTGACCAGTGGATCAAACGACGATGCGCCACTTAAGGAACCGCCTGGCAACGTGGCGCCCTCCTTCGGATGATCATCCCGGCTTCGTGGCGTCGGAGACATCAGGGAACTTCATGGCTATTCCATATGTATATATGTATCATAATATCATATAATACCCTATGGATCCAAGTACCTTCTTAGGAAGTGTTTGGGGTATAATTTACTATAATTTGGAGAGTTAAGTACCTTCTCAGACAGTGTTTGGATCCATAGGGATATACTGTATATATATATATACGTACCATATAGATTTGTATTCTGGAAATATAGATTTGTAACTATCTGGTAAACATACAAAAAACTATGGAACGATCCACCATTTTTCATCGGAAAACTCACTATTTCAATGGCCATTTTCAATAGCAAACTGTTAGTTTACCAGAGGGTATGTATCATAATATCATATTCTATATAAGTACCATATAGATGTGTATTCTGGAAATATAGATTTGTAACTATCATACACATAATTTTATTCACTCTATAAATACATAAATACACATAAATACATATAAATACACACAACGCTATTTCCTATGCAAGCGACTCTCGATTCTGCGGATGCACCCAATGGGAGATCTTGGAAAGATCTCACGTTCAAACAGACGATATAGATAGAGAAATTAAATGATATCTACACAAAACAAGAACAAATCTGAGAACATCAAACCAACATAAACCAACAAACAATCATGAACGACTATGTTTGATAATGCAATTAAATCACTTAAGACAGTGCTTTCACAATTTCAAAAAAGTGTTACACATTGGACAACATCGCAACCTTTAACGGGATGATCACCCAAGTGCACCCAAGTGATGTTCGCTCAACTCCTGGCCACAGCAAGTGACTTCCTGGTGCGTTTTACGTAGGGAATGGATGGGTTGCTGGGGGTTGCTGGGATGATTACTAGTGATTATGGATCATTCCCGAAAATTCCCTACGTTTAGCACCAGTATGTTACAGATTATCACAATGATACCATGTCTATATGATGTAAACGGCCAAACTGCCTCTACAATTGATGGTCTGTGTTTTTTTCTCTTTTTTCGCAGGAGAGAAGCATCGTGCCGCCTCCGTTCTGTTGGCATGTTGGCACGCAACTTCAGTTGCATGTCGGAGCAGATGCCATGAATTCGGTGAAAACGTCATTTCGATGTCTCCCTCCACAGTGTTGGCCTTGGGGAGGATTCACTTCACCAGTTGACTCGCAGACTAGTGAATTTAGTCCTCGGGACTACCCCAAAAAGTTCGATGATCTTCCCAGCAACTTCCATGGCTAGTGCGGGGATTTCCCAGTTAGTCACGTCTGATTACCAGAAGGTACATATATATATATATATATATACTGTATATATAATCATATATTTATAATTATATATATATATATTACACGCCAGCAAATCCCCACCTATCCTTGAAGTGAATTTTCTGATCATTCACAGGAGGCCATTGAAATCATTTAAAGAATGACACATATTACTATATATATATGTTATTATATGCTAGTTTACCACGTACTGTGAAGTATGAAAATGGTGTAGTTTACCACGTCCTCAGAGTTAATCCCAACATCCCAGATATCTGTGGATATCTTTGGGGCGGAAATTGAGTTAAAGAGGTACCAAAAGGGTAAACATAAAGTTTGCGAACTGGAAAATCACCATGCTTCATAGCTAAGTCAACGATTTCTAAATGGGCCATTTCCAATGTCGTAAACTGATTTACCCATTAAACATGTGATTTTCCCATTAAAAATGCATTGTCCCTTATAAACCAACTATAGATGGACCATGGTATGGGATTTTCCATGGTTTTTCCATGGTTTTTCCATTGTGACATTACTGGGCCCCCATGGCACCGTGGCTCTCACTTCGTGTACCTGGAGCCAGCGGAGCGAGCACTGCACACGAGAACATGTACATACGACATATGATACGATAATTAATATGATATAACATATAATACAATGTATATATATATGAATAATAAAATACAATAATATGATGTAATGTAATATATATATATATAATTATATAATGTATAATATATATATATATATAATAATATAATATAATATAATATAATATAATATAATATAATATAATATATATATATATATAATTGTATATATATAATAATATATATATAATAATATAATGTAATGCAATATAATATAATGTGATATGATATATGTATGCTACTAGTATCTTTTCCATCAGTGAATCTTCTACTTTCAGCATCCTTTCGGGTCACTTGGAAGACTTCGTCATAAGGTCGTTCACGTTGATCAAACCTGGCTGCGGCTTCACCATTGCTGAGATGGCCAGCAATCCCATCTGGTAGATTCCTCCATTTACTGAACGAAACAGTACAAACAAGCCAAACCAGGGTTTACCCAGTGGATTACCCTCTGGTAATTTAACATAGCAATGGAAAATCACCATTTTTAATGGGAAAATCCACTATTTCTATGGTCATTTTCAATAGCTATGTTAGTTTACCCAGTGGATCACATCACCAAGTCTAGGAAAAATACCCTCATTGAAACTTCCCTGATCTGAAGCCAGCAAAACTCCCTTCCGGATCATGCTCTCATGTTGTCCCAGGGTTCATGATGGTCTCCTGAAGACCAACCACTAGCAGCTGCAAACCGCAGCTTCCAAAGGAGGGAAATGTCAGCTTCCAACCGCAGCTTCTATGCCCTGTAGATACACATACTAGTAGACATTTGAATTTCTGGGTTTGCTGAACAATGCGGTACCCCAAAATCACATCATTCTACAATCACCATATTTGCCACATAAAAACCGTATCATTTAAAACAACATAGGTGTGATCATATCCGCATTTCTATAGTCTGTGTGTCCAGACCGGGATCATGATATCATGGTTGTTGGTTTCACCTGGTTTTACAATATTGTCGGTCATATCCCTGATCCTACAAACATCTCACAGATTCGGCAAAAGATTCCACCTCCATGGTTAGTGTTCCCCGAATGATTTATGGTAGAACTGGTAGAACTCCCTTCGTGGTTTCAGCCCATCTTTGTCTGTGTCTCTTGGATTCACACTGTGGCTGGTTGGAAGAAACAACGTCTAGCAGCTAGCAGAAGTTCAATGTTCAAACTTCTCCAGAAATGGCTGATTTTGAACATGACTGTTACAATGTATCTGTTGGAGTTTACATGCCCACGTTTTTTTTTTGGGTGATGTTTTTTTTATGAAAGGACTATCTACCCTCTGGTAATTTAACATAGCTATTGAAAATGACCATTTTTAATGGGAAATCCACTATTAATGGCCATTTTCAATAGCTACGTTAAATTACCAGAGGGTATCTATCACACCCATCCTGAAGGCCTAAGAATAACTAGGAAAACAAAAACCTCCCCTTCACCAAGGTCTATCCCTTTCACCAAGCAGCGTTTGAAGCTGCGGCTGTCGATGCTTAGAAGTTTGGCCTTAAGCGGAACTGTGGGGCCCCACACCAACACAGGCAGAATCATATGGAAATCTAAGGGTGGTTACTGTGGTTACTCTCCGGTAAACAAATGTAGCTATGCGTTTTCGAATTCGAATTCTTCATCGCTAACCTGTACGTCATTTTGGTCTCCCAGACCAGCATGTTACCCAGACCCTGGCTAAGGAAAACCAACGAACCTGGCTATCATTTTGTGCCTCAAGGTAGAAGGAAGCCCACTAACCTGGCTATCATTTTGTTCTCCATCGCACGTATAACATAGATTTATCATGATCTATCAAAATGAGGACGCTGCTAACCTGGCTATCATTGGGATATGGGGATTTTACACATAACTAACCTGGAAAACACTATCGTTTTATGTGAGTGTTTGTCGCTACGTTTGTTTACTAGAGTTAACTATAAGTTTGCTTTTTCTTTACGATCCAAATTCCAAAACATTCCAACGCATTCCAAAAGATTCCCGAAAGGGGCGCGATTACCAACCCGGAGAAACTCAGGTTGAGGTCTGGTGCAACTACAACACCTTTTTGTTAAAGCCCACATCAAAGACTGATATCCTCTGGCAATCTGAGTTGGGAATGGAACATCAGAAATAGAACATCTGAACATAGGTATACTGTAGATTATAATAGTGTATATGTGTACGTACGATATATACAGAATAGTCTCCATCTTTTCCCCATGAGGGAAAATCAGGGTGGCTGCGAACCCATGGCCACTTATGACCCCGTTTTTTGGGGTGTAAGTCTCAGTATTGATTCAAGAGAACATCTAACAGGAAACCACTAGAAACATCTAACAGGAAACCACTATATGTTGGTTCTGAACAGTGTTTTTTCATAGTTATCGTTTTACACATAGCTTTACCTGTTCACCTCTATACACCACTATAATATGGCAGTGTGTCAAAACCTTGTACCCCTAGTGAACCCCAAAATAGCTGGTAAATGGATGTTAATCCCACTAAAAATGGTATTAATAGGTACTAGTATTGATCCATACCCATATGGAGGTTTAAAACAACAACAACAACAACAACAACAACAACAACAACCAACGTTTCATCGTCCGCATCTTTTCCCATGGCCACCGTTTTGTTGTTTGCCGAGCTCTCGGGCTTCACCGTTGGACGTGACGGTGGCGGCACGTGGCTTGTTGTTGATCAACGCCTTAGGCGGAAAATCTGGGCAAACGTACAATATATTAGATATGAGATGATATGAGTATTGTTATTATTGAATATCATTATTATTGATGATTCAATCACAGAATATATAATATTCAATTGATTTGTTATTATGATATCCCATAGGATCCATGTATGGTATATATGCTAACATGACGGGGGTATATTGATGGGATCCATGGCACACCACATATAGCAGCACCATGGATCCGTCATGGCTATTGTTTTTTTTGATGCGAAATTGATGCGAAAACTATGGGGATCACATTGATGGGACATCCCTGGGACAATTCTTCATCATTTCTCCAGTAACTGATGCAGTGGATTTATGTCTGGATTTGTGAATCAGATGAAGAACTACAGATTTCTATCATTGTTTGTTTGTTTATAAACACTCATAGACTCATAGATAATAGAGTGAATAATGTCTTCATATGTATATATATATAATAATATATAGTCATTATTGGATATACCAATATACCAATAAAGATTACATATACAGTACGTATGCACCATGTCGGACTGTTGCCCTCCAATCTTCAGACCCAAATTAATCATCAAACATCCATACCCACCAACAAAAAGTACTAAGATGTACTAAGCATAAATGCAACACAAACTACATGTAATCACGTAATCCACCATTTTAACATATTTTAACCACATAACCCATGCTGTGACCCTGGGTGTTCAAATGTGTTCAATAAAGGCATGTACAAATACCTAGCCATGGCTTGAAGCCACCAGATTACCCACTAAAACAGCTCAGCCAGTTTTGAGGATACAAGTATGTATGCCACAAAATGTATGATGAATTGGGTGATATCACCCAATGCACCATTTGTTGCACCACTTTTTGTAGCTTGTTTTGTCCGGATCCAAAGGTCTTTGTCTTGAAAGGCCTGTTCTTGCAAAATCAGTCGGGAACCAAGAAAAGAATGTGTTGCTTTAAAAGTTCAGCATCTCTTTTACCATACCTTCTAAGCGTTGCCGCTGTTCCGAGTTGCTTGTCCAGACACATCCAAATTTTGAATTCCAGCTCATCCTATCATGCCCTTCACATATTTAAGAGAAATCTTCGGGAAAATGTCAAAGCTTGCACGCCAAACATCCTATTCCAACTTCCATTGGAGAGTACTTTCAAACATCATTTTTTGAACTGTTGGCCATAAAAATAATAAGCCCCCAATCACTGTCCAGCTCGGAATTTCGCCAAATTTCTCAGGTCCAAAACAACAAATCCGACCAAGCTCGGATGTGCTGAAAGAGTCGAGGAAAGCTATGGATTCCCCGAGGAGTGGGTTCTTCCCAGCTGAGAACATCACCCATTCCACATCCCAAATCCTGTGGTTTCTCATGGCCATTTCATGGGAAAACATGATGATGCCTAAGCACTAGTGGATTTAGAGGTACCAGAAAAAATCATTTTCAGAAGCCATATGGGGGTTTCCATAAATGGGGGTACCCCAATAGCTGGATGGTTTATAAGGGAAAATCCAATTAAAGTGGATGATTTAGGGGTACCCCCATTTATGGAAACCCTCATGTATGTTCCTGAAAAATTGGGAAATTTCCCAGTCTGAAGGCAAGGCACCAGTTCACCGAAGTAATCCCCAGCTGAATAACTCATGACTTCCGTGCCTCCCTTGGTGGCCGTAGCGCTGCCTTCCTGGCCATTGCTGGGATCTCCAGGAATCATGAGACCAGAGGGATCCAGAGGGATCCAAAGTAAGTCAAACTGCTACCAGAAAAAATGCACACTTTTAAACCTCCGCAAAGAAAAGGTCAACTATTCCGCCCATGCGATACGAACAGGTACGCTATACTAACAGCAAACTGTGAGATCTACGTCTGAAACAACCATCTTCCAGAGGAATTCGTCCGGACTCAGCAGCCTATCCGATCCATTCTCCACCCCAAAAAAAACACATCCGGCGGCTCCTCGAGGATGTAGAATTTGTCTCCAGGTTCTCCTTCGGTAATGATCTTGTCGTCTTTCTTAAAATTCTCCACCTTCAAAGCATCCGCCAATTGGGAGCGTTCATAGGCGTCCATGGAGGAAAGCAGAGGCACCTGCGGGCTGAAAATGTTGGCAGCTACGGGATCATCTAGGATTTCATGAGATAGTTTTTCCGATTGCTAGCAGGGCTAGCAAGGCTAGCAAGATGTCATTTCCCCTGGGATTCGTTCGATGGGTTGCCAGGAATTACTCTGTGCAATCACGTGCAAACACTGGGAGACTCAGTAGCTACCTGGTTCTGTTTAAATGAGTTCCTATAGAGAAAGGACAGACTTGTTGGACTCGCTTGCAGTTATGAAGCAGTTCAAAGCTACCACCCGTGTCCGCTCAAAGCTTTTAGAGAAAGAATCGGAGTCGATACCCTTCTTGTTTAGGGATTTTGCGCTTTCAAGGCTTGAATATATGTGTGCCTCTAATTTCATTGATTTCCCAACTGATGTGTATCACACATTTACAGGCATGGAGGTCATACAGGGTTTCTCAAGACAATACAAGGCAGCGCAAACGCATGCTAAAATGATTGATGATGGTTGTGCTGGTCGTGATAGTTGAGTCGCAAGGAACTGATTTTTATATGCAGCTTTTGATGAATATACCCCACAATAAGCGCTAGTTGAATCTCCGATCAACCACCATCACCCTGTGTTTGTGATCACTGCTCACTTGGAGCCTATGTAGATTGTCGGGAGATGTCCGGTTTGTAACATGCCTGCCACTTCTGGTGGTTAACCTAGCATACCCAATTCAAAAACTTGTGTTTAAGCTGATACTGTTGATTGACAAACACACAATTCACAAGTCTTGTTACCTAGTACCAGGTTACCCCGCTGTACCAAGTCTGGAAGAATCTTAAATATTAAACTCACCCAAGGTAGCAGTGGAAAATGGAAAACGTCAAACTAGTGTCAGGCATCAAGTTCAAAACTTTTAGCAAGCAAATATGTGCCCTCTGAGTACGTTATAATGATAATGATAATGACAATGACCAATAATGATTATCCCAATATATAATGATAATGAAAATGACCAATAAACCAATATTATCATTATTAACCCATAATAACAATGACAATGTCAAACCACTTGTCCTTTGGAACAGTGGCCACCGGACGCCGGCGAAAAAACGGAAGCCGACGCCAACCTTGGAGAGGAAGCCATCGTAGCGTGCGCGCTTCTTCTCCGCTGCCTCCTTGACCTAAGGATGCAGCTGTGGTGGTGCACTCCCCTTAAAAACATGTGAAACATTATATGTATAATATATATATATACACACACCGTATATCCGTATTAAGTATATATACTACATATGATATAAACAATCAATACATATTCAAAGCTACTGTATAGAGTATATAGTGTATTATATATATATATATATGTTATCAATGTAATATCTTTATATGTAAACATGGAAAGTCTCAAGTCTCAAACAACAAACCTGTGGAAATGGCAAATCTTTGGGGTTCCATGCTGGATTTCTGTGGGCAGGATCTAGCTCGAGATCGATGATGACGAAAGAGATATCACAAGCGTTTTCCAACCACAAGAACAGTGGATCAAACATGTGCTTCATCTGTGAAAAACTTGGCCTCAGAAAAGGATGAATTTGATTTGACAGCCAAAAAAACAAGGAATGGGAATACACCCCTGTTGCCGCTGAAAAACTACTGTAGCTTGAATTTAACAGGCATCTCCACTTTCTTGAAATCCTGACCCTTTTTTGTGGATCTGACGCACCATTGGAAGACATTGCAACCAGAAGGACAGGGGCTGTACTATACAAAGAAACATAGGGATAAGATAAAACCAACAAAAACATAACCAAGTACTAGTAGTCAATGGAATCTGGGAAGCTACATGCAGCAATAGTAACAGCAAGAGCAGCAGCAGAAGAAACAATGACGACGACGACGACGACGACCACAACCACAACAACAGCAACAACAACAACAACATCATCATCAACACCATAGATCGAAGCAAAATAGAAACAACGCACACAAAAAAAAACAGAAAAACAAAAACACTGCCCCCAAATGGCTCTGTCTGAAGATAGGCTAGATTCGGCTATGGTGCCATATAAAAATAGCCAAACAGCCAATTCTCAGGGACTTGCTGAGCATCCCAGCAATGTGATTGAAGGTATCACGGTCCAGCTGCCAAAGGGTGCAAGGCTCCTGGATCTTTTCATCACCCGTAGCAGGTCTGATAAAAGGGAACCTGATAATAAACTGTTGTGAATAAGTTCATTCATAAAGTTGCGTATAGTATATGTATATATGTATATGATTATATGTATATACATATGTATATATGTATATTATGGATTGATATTGTATGTATAATATATATACAAGGTGGTGCCCCCCCAGTTATAAGCTGGTTTATAATCCCATTAACTATAGATGTATCTACCATAAGTCCTAGTTATTAGAGTTATAAACCAACTTAGCTATCTTGGGGGCACCACCTTGTATATATATATATATATATCATTATATATATACGTACATACATGGCCTATATACATATGTATATATATATGGTTATAGTTTCTACAGTCCATGAGCAGCTTCGACCTGAGACAGTTAGTGGGCTTCAATAGCTATGGATCATGAATGGGCTACAGTTGCCACCAGAGCCTTAGAGGGGCCTATTGATCCCGTCATCAGGAAATCGTCACAATTTAAGCACCAAAGAGTTTCCCGTGTTAATTTCTGAATTCTAACATGGGCGCATCCAAATCTCACCAAACAAAACAGTAATTTACCATGTTTTTACCGGTGGAATGTCAGTATCGCACTATTGGGCTAGTTCCATCTCCGTCCTTGGCAGTGACTGAAGCAGCACGGGGGCAGTTATAGAGGAGCGCCAACTCACCTGAGGCCGTTCGGCTGGGGACTGTTGCAAGGTTTGCATCCGAGCGATTGCCAAGGCCCAACCTAGAACGCGACGCACCTAGCAACCAACATGGCTTTGGGTGAATATATGGAATACGAAACACCCCCAAATATCCCAAATCTAGTGTCAAAACATGTCAAAATCATCATGTTCTCCCCCCTTTTCTCCCATTTTTGCTCCAAACTCCATCTGGATTTCAGAAATTCCAAGCCCCATGGCCCTGTTTTTTCACCACACCCGGCCGCCCCCCGGGTGTCCCAGCCGAAGACATCGCCGGCTTCGCATTTCTTCACCACCTTCTCTGAGCTGTCGGCCATCTTGATGGAGCAACTGAGCAACGGATCCAACGGTGGCTGGAAAAAACCATGGGGAGATCATCGCAAGAACGACAGGTTTTTGTGGTTTTTGTTGAAGAGCTATAGGAAAACATATGGCAGTGGGTCAAAACCAATAGTACCCCTGTAGTTCACATCAAAATAGCTGGTACAGTAAATGGATGTTCATCCCCCTAAAAATGGTATTAATAGGTATTGATCCATACCCATATATGAAAAAGAGACTCATAAATGATCCAATCCTGAAATCGATGGTCACATTTAGATTCAACAGGGGTCTGTAAATCTCCTATTTTTTTCACATCACCTAACTATTGGGAACATAATCTCCAACAAATATTTGTTGGGGTGATGCTCAAGTTCCAAAACGGAAATATTTGTCTCACCTTATTATAAATCGTTCTATGTTATTATCTTACAACGGGTTAATAATTATAGTTTTTTGTGGATCATTAAACAATAGAATATGGGCATGATCTTGATAACTTATCGGGGTTTGAAGGGGTCCCTATGGATCCAAACACTGTCTGAGAAGGTACTTAACTCTCCAAATTATAGTAAATTATACCCCAAACACTTCCTAAGAAGGTACTTGGATCCATAGGGATAGTAACCCCAGAAAAAAAAAGACGCATCATCCAGCTGAAAGTTCTGTCCGTTCAGGTTGCTCCAGGTTGCTCCCAACACCGATGCGTTTCGCTGGGACAACTGAGTAGATACCCTCTGGTAAACATACAATAAAACATCAATAAACCATGGAAAATCACCATGTTTGATGGTTAAATCAACTGTTTCTATGGCCATTTTCAATAGCTTTTTGTATGTTTACCAGAGGGTAAAGAAGTAAAACTACCATGGTTTCCCCCTGCTACACAAAAACCTCCAGTGAGTTGGAGCAAACCTGATGATTTACGTGGTCCGAGAGTGTACAACGGGTTACTAATGGGTTAAGAACAGAAGAAAAGTGATGAGATGTGATGAGTTTTTGTCCATGCGGATGTCACCATTATGTATACATATATATATATATATGTCGTTAAAATATTTAAGCATGAACAATATGGAGTAAAATTATGTAAAATTGATGGTATAGGTTATGTTTGCAGGAACTCCCATCGGTGGGTTGCTGAGTGAAAATATCAAACATCCACGGAGGTTAATCGATGTCCAAAGGAAGATTCAATGGTCATGCTGCTGTACTGTAGTGGATGGTTTCGACAACAGTCACGTACCGTTCGTTCTTGGAGAACTTAGGGGAGACTCGGGGCCAGTTTAATCCAGACCTTTTCCGGATGGGTTTTGAAGACTAGCAGAAGTGGGATGCTATATATACTTTGTTGAAATCTCCGTTACCCTCTCGTAATTCATAGCTATGCAAAATGGCCCATAGAAATAGTTTACCTTTGACAAATGGTGGATCTTTCCAGTTCGCAAACTGTTAAATTACCAGAGGCTACATCCTATTAAATCCCATTAAATTCCATTAAACTACCATTTTCCTATGGTTTTCCTATGGTTATTCCAGAGGCTACATCCCTATTCTTCCCCATGATCGTTGCTCGTTCGTCCCCACGTATCCTGAGCGATTCATGTGCGAATAAACCGTGCGAGGAACTCAAGAGTGCCAGACTCAATGACGAAAAGGAAATCGCCATTGTCACCTCAGATCACTGGGATGCCGGGCTAATTAAACACCAACTATATCTGGTTGGTGGTTTCAACCCCTCTGAAAAATATTAGTCAATGGGAAGGATTATCCCATATATTACGGAAAATAAAAAATGTTCCAAACCACCAATCAGTAATTTAACATAGCTATTGAAAATGGCCATTTATAGTGAGGTTTCCCATTAAAAATGGTGATTTTCCACAGTTTCTTCAATGGATTTCCATGGATTGTTGATGTTTTTCCAGGGAAACACGGAAAACCTCTGAAACAAACATATGGCTATGAGTCAAAACCCTGCCAAAACCCTGGCACCCTAGGTACAGCAGGTACCCCAAAATAGTTTGTTAGTTAATGGATGATTATCCCCCAAATATGGTGACAATAATAGGTTGTGACCCATCCCCATATGAGAAAACAATGACCTGGGTCAAGTCAGTGAGTTCAAATCACCAATCAGTTGACGGCCAAAGTATTTCCCAAAAGATATGTGTTGTGGCGGGAAAAAAGGACCCCACTTACGGAGCACTGAAATTTGGGGATCATCCCAGCACATGTCACTCTCAGAGTCCTACAACTGTCAAGTTGACCATCGATAGATCAAAGGTGTCAAGTTTTTGTGGCATGGAATACCCACCAAGACCTAACATTTCGTTGTGATCTTGAAGCCCTCGCTTCAAAACGTGCAAAAAAAATGGAACGTCCCACGCGAAGACAAAAATATCCATGGGTTGGTTTATAACACCAACTACCCTCTGGTAATTTAACATAACTATTGAAAATTGCCATTTATAGTGGGTTTTCCCAAAAAAAAAAGATTATTTTCCATAGTTTACCAGAGGGTATATCAATAAACAAGAAAAACACAAATGCTAGTTAGCCGAGCTATAAAATTATATAACCACGTGTAACCATGTTCCAGCACCTAAGGGATCACTTGATGTAAGGGGCAGAAATTTAAGCCGCCACCCCGTCACCGACATCCCCTGAACGCCGCCTTGGTTGATGATACGTTGATCCGCTGCAGCAGTCACCTCCCGCATAGCACCAATGACAATGCTCAAGTCAGTCCTGACGCGGCTCGCGTTCAGCAGGGGAAATCATGTACCAATTTCATTCAATTTCATCCAATTTGTTCGACCTCAACCTACACTAAAAGAGATTTCACTAAACAATACTTAACATATCCAGACATGCGGATGTAATCGGTTGTTCCACATCTATTCTACGAGCGCCCTCTTTTCGAGACTTTATGTTGAGGGCTATCGAGGTCGCTCTAGTTTGCACAGGTATCAGGTTGGTACGTAGTTTGTATCCCCAAGAGGAAATATTACAGTCAATTGGGGACAATCATTCCAAATAGGAATGGAACAGCATGAATTTTTAAACCATTCAACAGCTTTGGCAGCCATTTACCATCCCAAATCCTAACCAATGTCCTATGCCCCCTATTTAGTTGATGGTTGAGTCGTGTTCAATCCCCATAATTGTAAATATAAATATATATTATAATATATAATAAATATTGTAATATATATATAGTTATACTATGCATCATTATTTGGTATAAGTTAATATCATGGTTGCTGATCATGATATATGATATGTGTATAATTACCCACTAACAGTTAAAGCTACATCTCTTGATGGCTACTGCCAAGGTGCGCGTCGAGCTCGGAGAAGAGGAAAGACTTCGTCAAGCAGGCCTGGCGCCCAAAAAAGTCAGTTTTTTTGGTGGTTACCCTCTGGTAAAATTAACGTAACTATGGAAAATCACCATTTTTAATGGGTAAATTCACTATAAATTGCCATTTTCAATAGCTATGTTAGTTTACCAAAGGGTATATAATATGGGTTAAATCCATGTGATGTTTATCGATCCATAAAAATCCCCACTTAAAAATCTACAATCGTTAGATTCTTCACCCATTGACCATTTGATTTGAATATTTGACATGTTCAATGGATTGGTTAAAGTGAAAATCTTAAAACCGGAAACCCATGGATTTCCATGAGATGGGGAAAATAGATGGGGGGGTTCCGGTGAACATGGCTCCTGAAATCAATTCAATTGATAAGTGGGTTGTGGCAAACCCAATGCCATAGACCATGCCTAATATATGCATATATATATATATATATATTAACATTTATGTGGTAACCATAATCCTCAAACATCGTACAGTTTTTGTAGGCAGAACTGGCGTTGACTCCATGTGAAATTTCCCACTGGGGTCAACTAGCCATGGTCACAACATCAATGGCCATGCCAGGATCCTAAATTGGAGGTACCAATCCCACATATAAGGCCTATTTTTTAGGCCTATGTTTTTGGGAATATCCCCAGAAAATATGGCCTTATATGGTACAGTACCTCCATTTTAGGATCCGGAATTTCCATGAATTTCCCATTGAAAAAAGGGAGCTATGATGGGGTATGGTCATCCCGGATTGGCGATATGGGCATTTTGCATCGGCTTTTTTCAGGATCCCAAATGGCTTTGTGTTCTGAGGTGATCTACAGTTCAATGGGATGAAGTGACCCACAGTGGAGCGAATCAAATGGCCCCATTTGAAAGGCTGAAGAGCTTTACCGGTTTGGAGATTCAATCCACTGGTGATGGACCGGTATACCACTCACATGATTTTCCAGCGTCCATCCCCAATGTTCAAAGCAGTGCTGCCTTCAATCTGGTCTTCTGCTCCTCATTCTTGACCAGCACTGGTGGGACAAAGGCCTTCTTGGCGTTCCTCGGCAGCAAATATGGACATAGTTCTACGAAGGGTGGAAAAGAACACAACATGCTTTCAAAACAGGGAGACACAACATGAAACCTCCAGTGCTGGCCGTTCGTTGTTGGGTATTGCAAGCACCAAGCCATTGCGACAAAGAATTGACTGTAACTTGTCTACCGCCCAAAAGTTGGGTCAACCAATTTGATAACAACTTCAGCACCAAGTAGCAGAAAGTTAAACCCCAATTTCGTGATGGGTATCACCCAGCCATGTTTGCCGGCAAATGGCCATTCACCATAAGCTTCAGCTGACACACTGGTTCGCCTCAGCTGCGTCAAGGGCTGTGGCCTTTGCCACAAAAGTGAAAAATCAACTCATCGGTGTCTCCAAATCCCATGAAATCCTAAGAAATCTGATGAAAAATCCAGTAGAAATTCCATTAAATTCCAATGAATCCCATAATCCCATAAAAAATCCTACATAAAAATACCATCTTTTGACCATTGGATTGGTTTGAGGGAAAATCTCCAGGAAAAACCCATGGTTGCTGGGGAAAAACCATGGTTTCCGGTTGAGATTTCCCTTAAACCAAGCCATTGATTTGACCATCTCCGCACGTTCACCCGGCGCTTCCCACGCCGCCAGGTGACGCTTTGTTGGACTGATCCACTTCCCAACCTGGAGGTGGTTCATCATCCTGGCATGTCCAGGTCACAGTCCTTGGGGTTGGGAACATATGTATACATGTATATTACATATATTACATATATATATATATGTATACATATATATTGTGTATATACATATATATTGTGTATATACATATATGTGTGATTGCATTTTTCTTGGTGCATGTGTCTGTATCGATACTATATATATATGTGACGTGTGTGTGTGTGTGCAATAAGTGTATAAGTACCTTGAACCCAAATGACCATTTGTTTTGAAGGGGACATGCCCCATAAAATAGAGGGTTAACAATCCGCAAGAGGCTTCTGGGGTTTTAAGTATGTACATGTGTGGATGTACATGAATATGTAGATTGTAGATGTATATGTTATGGACATGGATATGGATGTGTATGTGTATATAGGCTCTTTGAGCTGCAATAACCTACCAAAAGGACATATGTTGCCCACAAGATTGGTTATATCGTGAATCCATGTCTTTGTTTTTATCCCCTCTTGCGTGAAATTTGGTGGATTTCACATGTATGGGGGTGTCCCTATTCATTGGGTTATCCCTAAATCATCCATTTATGTTCTGAATTGTCCATGAAATAAACTCTTCATGTTCTCCATTTTAGGCCCATTTATGGAACCCCATAAGCAAAAAATGTTCCTATGATTTCCCATCATTTTTCTATGATTTTCCTATGATGTTCCTATGATTTTCCAGTGTTTTAAACCCCATGTTTTTCCCGCCGCGCCTCATCGTCCTCTTCCTCCTCCTCTTCGTCGGCAGCCTGCGCCTCGCTGGCCATCTTCGCGGCTTCTTGGACCTGAAGGCTGGTGGATCTACAGGGGAAACTAAGGTAAACAAACATAGATGTGGGGATGGGTCAAAACCCTATCCCCCTGGTGAACATCAAAATAGCTGGTAAATGGATGTTCATTCCCCTAAAAATGGTATTAATAGGCATTGATCCATAGCCATGTGGACATCTTAAACATGGATCTGGTTGGTGGTTGACCTACCCCACTGAAAAATATGAAAGTCAGTTGGGATGATGAAATTCCCAATATATGGAGAAAATGTTCCAAACAAACAACCAGGGATGGGAATGATCTTATTTGGATAAGTCAACATAAATCTTAATCTGGACAATACTAACATAGTTGGGAATTAAGGTAATTCAACAGGCAAAATGATCTAGAAATTGTTCTTGATTTTCCACATCTATGTTAATTTATGTTAGTTTGCAGGAGGGAATGTGCAAAACACATATGATATCCCATGATGATATCATTGATATGCAGCCACATATATTAATATTTATGGGGTTCAAATGGATTTAACATGAATTAACATCATGTAACCAGTAACCATCAAATATGGATATTGATGGATGATCCGTCAATCATACTGTGATTTTCACCCATATTGATGAAACTGGGACACCCAAAACCAGCGGCACCTGGCCCTTGATCTTGTTCACCTGGGAGCACGTAGTAGATTCGGCGGATTCGATGGAGTTCTTGCTGGTAATTTTAAGGGATAAACCTGCCATAAACCATCCCCGAATGCTATGTAAACATGACAACCAATTTTCCACATGTGATATACAAAAAATAAATAAATGATGAGATGAAATCCATAAAACCTGGTTAAAAAAACATATGTCACTTTTGCTATATCAGCTACTAAAAGTGTTGGGTGAAATCATCAACAATTCAGCTACCAATATAGCAGTGAATATCGCCGTCAAAATCATTGGACATTTGCTAATGATGAAGATTTGCGTGTGTATGTGTATATATATATATATGTATATATATATATGTATGTGTATATATATATATGTATTACACTCTGGTTATTTAACATAGCCATGGAAAAATGACCCATGTATTATATGATTTTCCCAGCCAGAAACCTCCATTTATAAGGGATTTTCCATGGCGATGTTAAATAACCAGAGGGTATATGTACATATGATTACATATGTATGTATATTATGGCACCCCCCAAAAGATAGAAAAAATGTTTTTCCAGGATGGTATACATATGTATAGGTGATGTTTTCCATATATTTTAGATGTCTCCAACTTTTTGGTATCTAATTGTGGGGTGCTATATCCGGTATACATATACAACATTTATTTATTCATTGATTACGGTATTGTACCAACTGGAACCCGCATCTGTTTTCTGTTTTAGATGGGGTTCCCTGGAACCATTGGAAACAGTAATCCGATTCTATTCAACCACTGTCTTACTGATCCTGGTCTATCATTAATATATCATTAATATATACATATAATATCATCAAATACCCATCATATATGTCAATACCCAAATATATCATTAATTACAACTGATGGGTACAAACCTCAACGTCCGCAAAGGCGACCGGAACTGATAGAAATAATTTCTTTATCACCTACCTTTGATATGTATTATATAAGCAACAACCAAACGTGTACAGATCCAACATCTCCGCGACCAACCAATTAACCGGTGAAAAAATGATGTATGGGGTATGGTCATCCATCCCATAATGGGATAGTGGGATGTCTTCTAATGTGCATATGAGTGGCGGACACAATTATTCTTCCCCGTGACTGCCACGAGCAAAACTGGGTCGTCCCCCATCGGTTGTGAAGATTTCTGCTCTTTGCTAACATCCAGTGGCAAGTGCTGCTGCTTCTGATGCTACTACTACTACTTCTACTACGACTAAGAGTACTAGTGCTAGTGCTAGTCAGCAGTAGTAGTACGTAGAAGTAGAAGTAAATGTAGAAGCAAAAGTAAAAGTAGTAGAAGAAGTAGTAGTAGGAAGAGTAGAAGGAGTAGAAAAAGGAGGAGTAGGAGTAGAAAGAGTGGCAGGAATCTGTGTAGCAGTGACAGTACCAATAGCAGTAGCAGTAGCGGTAGCAGCAGTAGCGGTAGCAGCAGCAGCAGGAGAAGTAGAAGTAGTAGTAGTAGTAGTAGTAGTAGTAGGAGTAGTAGTAGTAGTAGTAGCAGTAGCAGTAGCAGTAGCAGTAGGAGTAGCAGTAGAAGTAGTAGTAGTAATTGAACATAATTGCAAAATTGGGTATCGGTTGGAATCGGTTGGAGTATCAGTGAGAAGTGTGCATGAATTGTCGCGAACAATATGCTTGGTGTTCTCCAAGAGAAAGCTAGGTGAGGTAGCTGTGTACAGCCCTGTTTGTAGCTGTTGCTGTAGAAACAAACACCCTACTGCAGATTATTGTGGGAACATGTTGGAATCTAGGGGTATCGGTGCTGGGTCGTCCCCTATCGGTTGTGAAAGTGTCCTAAAGGCAAGCAAAGTTCAATGCAGCTCTCTACTACTTTGGTCAGATACTCAATATATGTATATATATATATACCCCTATGGATGAAAGGGTCCCTTCGCTTTCTTTGTTTTTCTGCTTTATACCAAACAACATAAACCAACGCAATATTGATTGACATCGAACAACAAGTCCTCTAACGTATCCGTTCAGAAATACCCAAATCATCCCTGTCATCTGCATGTTTTTTGTGTGATTCTGCCTTACCGGGCCAAACAAAAAAATGGGTGTGTCTACCTGCAAATTGCTCTTTGAATAGGGATAATGATCATCATCAATAATAATCCATTAGAATTGGAAATATTCATTCGTATTCTAGTTTCAGACAAAGCCAAATAAACTCTCTCCACTCATTCAGCAATTCACCTTCACAAGGAGATCCTCGTTCTCCTTCGTCAAGCGTTCTTTCTCCTCCGGAGACAGCAGCTTGTCCTGCGGAACAAAAACCGGAAGATGTGGAGTCAAGTTCTTCAAGACCCCATTCTAAAATATGTTGATTTAGAGGAATTGGATATATTTGGATGGCCGGATTAGTTTGATGAAGAAAGCAACAATCAACCGGGTCAGATTGTTTTGGGAGAGCGATGGCAGGGCCATCGGTTAAAAAGACAATGCCATAAATCATCCCAAGATATTCCAAGATGATGGGTGATCAGAAAGCAAACCGTTTGGTCTTGAAGATGGTTTCTCACTTTAAGTTGGTTGGTGTTTTTATTTCAGGTTTGTTGCCATAAAACAAAACAAGCTGGTTACAATAAAACACAAAATGGTTGTCAAAACAATCGTTGTTTGCCATAAATCACACTGTTTGGTTTTTGAACATTGTTTCTTACAAAAAAACATGCATGTTTTGTTTTTGAATATGGTTTTTCATTTCAAGTTGCTTGGTTTCTCACTTCAAGATGGGTGTTTAAAAAATAAATAAATAAATAAAACAATATCAGAAAGAAACATGTTTTGCTTTTGAATATGGTTGTTCATTTCAAGTTGCTTGGTTTCTCACTTCAAAATGGTTGTTTTTAAGCAAACAAAAATATCAAAAAAATACGTGTGTTGTTTTTGAATGTGTTTTGTCATTTCAATTTGATTATTAATTTGATTGTCATAAGACTAAATTTTGTTGTTCATAACATTTTGATTTTTCAGCTTAAATGGTTAATTTGATGCCTTTGATCCCCTGAGCCTGAACCCTCCAAAGTGACCCTAGGGTCCATCTCAAAGTGGACCCTTGGCCCCCAAGGGTTGCCTCAAGTTCCGCCTTGATTTGGACTACCCGAGTTTGATGCGCCCACGGCTGATGCTGAATGCTCAGACAATCCCCAAACCGAGGAACAATGTTCTGATGCTGTGGTTGAAATAATCCCGGTAGATCTTTAGTTAAAAACAGTAAAAACCAGGAATTCTGATTGGTCAACTGGTCAACACAAACTCGATTTTCCACCGCCGTTTTTCCGTCCTCCTCGCTGGCCTTCTTCTTTTCCAACCTGAGAGGCGTGGGAAATCTCCATCAAAGGAGAAATGTATACACAAACCAACTTAATATTATATGTAGGTAACTACATTTAAATATACGGACTTTTAAATATACAAACTGCTATTTTAGACTACCTCTGGGAAGGTTTTCCTTGGCCCGCCCGGCCATTTAAACATACGGAATCCAATTCATTTAAACATGCGGTAACTATATTTGAATATACACACTGGTATTTCATACTACCTCCGGGGCCTCGTGGTCTGGCCCGCCCTCCACATATTTAAATGCCGTTACCGTATATATATATACACACACATTTTTGTGTTACATGTCGTCACATATATATATATATTACATACATACATATTGTATGAATGTCTATATTGTATAGGTCTTGGCGATTATTCCCATCAGTTCTAGGACTTGGCCGAGCGTCCACTCCAGCATGAACGGCACGGGATCCTGCGAGACATAACTTGGATCATTCCAAGTTCTCTAGGTTGAGAAATGGAGGTTTCCTGAGTCATGGGGGTACCCCTAATCATCCATTTGTTCGGATTTTCCAGTATAAACCATCCAGCTATTGGGGATCCCCCATTTATGGAAACCCGAAATCATTGCAGCAATGGAAAAGTATGATTTCCTCTGTACACATCAACTTTTCAGGGGATCCTAACACATATTTAACATTATTTAACCACCAATTCTAATCCAGAAAAAAATCACTGTTTGCTAATTAAATTCCATGGTTTTCCTCGGGCTTGTTACTCAAATCTCCATGAAAATCAGTCCTTGGGCATCTTGTGAATCGTCTCGGCGACCATCTCTTCTAGCACTGGGTGCAGCATATCCATGATGTACCTGGGTGCTGTGCGTGTATCTACTTAAGGGGAACACGAAAGGTTATGTATTATATACATATATGATTTATATTATACTGTATATATATATATATAAGTTGGATATAAGTATATTGCATACGCTATGATTATATATGTACATATATGTAATTATATGTACATTACATGTACATATATAATATTGTATGTATATATATATATATATTTATAAGGAACAACGAAAGAGAGAGATAGACAGAGAAATAATTTTAACCTTCACAAATATGGATTTACGGTACACATTCTCATATACAAACATGATCCAAAAAGTGTCGGTTTTGATGCCAAAAAATAGCTTGGGATGTACCCAAGTTGCCGTGCCGAACTTCAGGTATAGTGACATCATCTGACTTGAAGAAGTTGCTGATTGATCCACCAATTCCATGGGCAATTCACCAAACAATGAAGCTTCATGGGGGCCATACATGCTAGCTTAACGATTGGCTTTGTGGATGTTACAACTAGGCTACTGGAAGTATGGTTTCTGATGCATATCCATAGATGATAGTCCGTTAATGGGCTGTATAAACCAACACACATGATTGCAGGGCACCACCCTGCACCCTGCAACTACCAACTGGCGGCTGCTTGACGCAGCTTGGGGCACTTCTTCTTGTCATCAGAAATTTTCAGTGCCTCAGCCGGTGGTGCTGACCAGGTGTCATCGTTGGAAACTGATAGGGCTACCCACAATCCAACATATTAGACTTATTAGACCATGCCTTAGCATTGAAACTATCCTCTGGTAAACGTTTACATAGCTATAGAAAGATCCACCATTTGATAGCTGGGTAATAAACGTTTACATAGCTAAAGAAAGATCCACCATCTTATAGCATTTAGTAAATCAACTATTTCGACTGGGCCATGTTCAACAGCTTTTTGTATGTTTACCAGGCCGGGTACCATGAACCAATGGTCGACTTGGTTGACTTGGTCGAAATTTCGAACGCCGGCTGGGGAGATTTCACCAAGCAAACTGAAGAATTAACCCAGCAGATATCGGGATAAATGAGATGCCATATATCATATATATATATGTACTATGATATATATATATATATATATGTGTATATGCATCACCAACTTACCAACCTTATTTGATATTTGGATGCATTTGAAAATGGTGGTCTTACTATGATTTACCAATCATATGTTTTTAAAACCCAACAAGACTGACAATGTTATAGTAAAATCAAATATAATTAACATGATTTAAGGGTGTGTCTAAAAATGGGGTAAACGGCCAAAAGAGCTGCATGTTAATACTATAGATATCTAGAAATGAATTATCTATGATCCTGTATGTCAATGAGAAAACGGTTGGCCAATAAGATCTTATCACTGGGGCCCCAACGCCCACTTTTTTCAACCTCATGGGACAGCTCAAACACCAAGCTCCAGCCTAACCTAACCACCTTCAATTTGGTGGTGTGTTAATCCCCTGCGAAGTCAGTTTTTAAATTTTAGTGCGACTACTGATAAATACATTTATGTAAGTAAATAAATATATATATATATATATATATAAAATACGTTCATATATAACCTGAAAACACTGAAAAAACAAAACAAAAACACTAAAAACATCTGCCACGTGCATGGCTATAATTCATGATAACTCGATGACTCGATGTTCACCTTTTGGTGGTTGACTCCCCATCCTCCACTCCGCCGCATGCCACGGCGCGTTGAGTCCCTCCGTGGCCATGGCAGCTGTCGCAATCAGGCAACTCCCGGCGCGGTCTCGTTGGTAGGAACACAGTCACTGAGAGCCAAACGGCGTGGGAGAAATCCTTGGTAGCTTTAAAGTGAAGGACTTTAAAGGATTGGTTGGTTCAGAAGGATTGTTTTCTCCAAAATTGAAGATCAACAAGGATCAACGAGTCCATGAGTTGTGAATGTATATGTCATGGCATTCACCGCAGATTCCCTACTTGCTGCTTCAACTCAGGTATGATGGCATCGCTGCAAGGAGACTGACTAGCCCTTCGCCCCCTTCGGCAGTTGGAGGTCCGACCTCCACAAAGGATTGCAAGCGAGCGCATTCCGCATTGGCGCCATCAGCCTGAGGAACTCACCCAGCAGCCAATCGTCCAAATATGTGCAAGTCCAGGATTGCACATCAATATGTCTGGAGAATATGTCAATGTGGAGACGGAACAGGGATGGTCAAGGGGCATGGACTTGGAAACTGAGTCCGCAACATGATCGAATTGTACTGCGGAGATCTGTGGCTTGAATATATGTTTAACGTAAAAATGTTCTTATTACTGGTTGATTTATCTTTCGGGTTCCCGCGCTTCCAAACCATATTGCATAGAGACCCACACCACTGATAAGACACAAGTTCCCGAGACTCGTATGTTTTTGACTTAAACAAGAAACATCCCTGCGCTTCCATGTTGTTCCAGGACGGTTTATGTATGGGTCAAATCTGAGATCCATCCACAAAGTGTTGCTAACCATCTGACTAAGAAATTGCACAACCCCAATTTTGACACAACGTCATGGTTTGCCACTTGTATAGATTTACATTTTCCATAATATATATATATATATATATACAATATTCATCAATATTCATTATGTGTAAATCCCAGCTGTTGACTGTATTTTGTATCCGGATGGTTCTGTTGGTCCCCGTCGACTAGCTCTGAATTGGATGATTTTGCGAAATCTCCAGTGATTGGTGAATATCACCGTATATATATATATATTATTATATATTATAATATATTATAATATTATGTATATAATTAATATATATATATATGTATATATATATGGTGATTGTTGACAAATAAAGGCATCCCAATCCTTGCTACAGAAATTCGAAACATCGACTCCTCATATGTGTCTTTTGGGCTGGTTAGATCCATGGAGAAATTCTATGGTTGAAATCCCGTTGATCGAATCCCCAACTTCTTTGTTGCTCAAATCATCATGTTAAATCATCATTGTGTAGCTAGTGAAATCACGATGTTTCAATGACATGTTTCAGGTAACAAAAATTGGAGGTATACCTCGTACCTACCATAATCTATATATATATGTATAATTATGTGTATATATATATATATACAGTATGGGTTTGTCTCAAAATAGTCTAGCCCTAAATCCATTGGATTATCATGTTCTCTTATCCAAATAGCCATTTGGTGGTATACCCCAAGTGTGTAGACACAGCCATATCAGTTGAGTCCCATTGGCTTCTATAAAAATCACCATGGAAAAATCCATTTCAATCACCATTTCAAGGGAAATACCCTCTGGTAAACTAACATAGCTATTGAAAATGGCCATTGAAATAGTGAGTTTTCCCATTAAAAATGGTGGATCTTTCCATAGTTATGTAACAAATTACCAGAGGGTATGCCTCCGTTGTCCCAACGGCTGGGCCAAAGGGCGTTGGCTTGCGCCTTTGAGGTCAACGTCGAGGCATCACTCAGGGAACGGCGCCTCAGACGACGACGACAAAGGCATAGTATGATTTGAATATGTAAGTTGTAAATTTTGTATATATATATATAGAGAACATCTAACCTGATAATATTCTGTAAATATGTATTTTTATCTAGAATATACTGTATATGTATATATATATGTGTGTATATATATATATATGTATATATATATATGTATATATATATACTGTATACATAATATATATATATATATATAATTATATAATTTGTATATTTACAAATACACATAATCTATGCCATATATAAACTAACATAATTCATCGTATTGAATAAATATGGGTCAAGTACATATTCTATATAATTATATATTATATATAATAATATGTATATATATATATATTGATTAATTCTAATGTATAGTCCTAGCAGAATTATCCTGAGGTAAAGGTTTACATGAATATGGAACGCCAATGCAAATCCACGGTTTCCCTGTTCGGAATATGATGTACACATAGTGGATTGTCCATATCTATGACCTACAATGTGAGGCCCCCAAGATAGCTAAGTTGGTTTATAACTCCAATAACTATGGTTTATGGTACTTATAACTATAGTTACTGGGGCTTGTAAACCAACTTGTAGCTGGGGGGCCTCAGTTTGTATATATATATATATACGTATATACATACGTACATAGAACTGGGGACATCCAATGCATAACTGGGTCATGATCAAACTGACATGGGTTTTGCTGTTTTGGTCTGTAATACTTCACCATAGTTTCATGGTTATTTCAAAACCACTACTAGTGATCTTGGGTTTGGTCTATTGCAGCACAGTAAGAAAGCATACAAATAGTGTGTTGGGTGACGCGCATGAAATCACAAAGACAACACATTTCATATGTTTGGGCCAAATCGGCAGTCATGAAGGTTCGACTGCATCTATCTCTTTCGGATTTCACTATCCATTGACATGGATACCGTAATCTTACGGCGATACCCTATGGTTTTGCTCGGAAGGTTCTGTTTTGTTTCTAGCTGGACATTATATACCCCCTATCCATTGGCAAAAAATAACTTATGAAACTACCCGAACTACCCTTCACCATTTTTGACCCCTAGATATTTTATGCTTGATTCATCTTGATTCAAGATATTTGGCTAGGTAAAGCCCCATTTCTAGGTTTGTCTGAGAATAAGGTACCTCTAATTCCAATGGTTTATCATCATATTCCCACTTAATAGCAATTGTTAGGGGTACCCTCTGGTAATTTAACAGTTTGCTATGGAAAATCACAATGTTAAATGGGAAAACTCACTATTTCAATGGCCATTTTCAATAGCAAACTGTTAGTTTACCAGGCCGGGTACACCTCATTTTCAAACAGCCCCATATTCTTCCCTGAGGTGCCAACAGACTGGCGCAGTTCTCCTCTAAAGTGCTGCGCATCCTCAGAGAGCCCGAAAAATCCTCACCAAATATATGGTGGTTTCCCCAAAATGGATGGTTTATAGAAAATCCATCGGTGGGATCAAGAAACCCTATAAATAATGGGATGGTTACCATCCAATATATCAATGATATCATAGCTAATCCAATATAAATGGATCGGTTATACATGTTTTTAATGGAAAATCCATCGATCAATGGATCAAGAAACCAACATCTTCTGGCTATGAAATTGCATATATTGTGGTAATCCCATTCCAGTTCATATTAAACACCTCCCCAGAAAACACGGTGGATGTAGGGGATTTCAACATAATTGGGACTACAATGGGAGTGTTTAAGAGTTGAATGGGGGATGGGAGTGTATACCCTCCGGTAATTTAACATAGCAAATGGTCCATCATGAACTAAACTTCTAACAGGAATATAGTGGGGATGCAACGGGAATATATATATTTATATAATATCAATGTTTAATGATTTATAATGGTATTACGGTATTATTGTGGATTACCGTCTCGTAATTTAACACAGCTATGGAACATGGATGAACATGGTCCATATATGGAGATCTACCTATATAATTACCTATTTAAATGTATGATGTTCCATAGCTATGATGTTAAATAACACAACAACCATACGGTGCGTATGTACAATATTTTGCCACAAAGTGGTACATACCCTGCACTTGGCGAAGTTGCGGAAAATAAGTAGGAGAACTTGGTTTCATGGGAACTAGTTGTATACCCTCCAGTAGTAGAACGTTGCAATTGGAAATCCCGAAATGCCCTATACCCTCTGGTAAACTAACAAACAAACTATGGAAAATCACCATTTTCAATGGGTAAATCCACTATACATAAATCATTATGTTCAATAGCTATGTTAGTCATTACCAGAGGGTAAGTGAGAGGTCTAATGGTAAAATCACCTGATGGCGGATGGTCCATTGCCATGTTTGAGCAAACCGGGTCGTGGGCAAAAAAGAATCCAACGTTTTGGAGCACCAAAGACATGGCATGTGAAAATGAAGTACTTGCCCCGTTTACCCTCTGGTAATGACTAACATAGCTATTGAACATGGCCATTGAAATAGTTGATCTATGTTAATTTACCTATCAAAAATGGTGATTTTCCCTAGCTATGTTAGTTTGCCAGAGGGTATTTAATGGGGAGTAGTTAACCAACTTGATATTGTGATTTTTGGTTTGTCTCAGAACAAAATCCATTAAACGGCAATCTAATCTGATGGAACAAAACATTTTTATGTTTGTTGGGTTGGTCTAATCTATCAAATATCCCCCAAGATATTGATAAACAATGGGATATTAACCAAAACATCCAAAACTATGGCTCTATAAACAATGGGATAGAATATGTTTGACCAACCCAAATATCCCCAGCCGATCTTCCCCAGCCCTTCTGGTGGATTGACCAATGCCAGGCATCTCTTCGTTCAAAGCCTTCGTGTCTTTTCTCGCCTTGGACCCACAGGGTACACATTGGAACAGGTTAGTACCGTCCAGGCACCAGAAGGCCAACCTGCCACACCCAGCAAAAAGCTGAGTTTTTTGTGTATGTGTAACATGATCTCATAGCTGTGGCTGCCTTTCACACATTCTGGGAATAAGGAATGGTACAAACTATAAACATTAAACGCAATCGTATTTCAATAATATATATATATATATGTAGACATAGTATGTTCCATGAAACTTGAAACAAAAACATATATATATACATATTGTATAAATATTTTATGTATATATAAATATCACATATCTTCCATATATTCCCATCCCATCTTTGAATCCCTTCCCCAGCCGATCCAAAAAAAGCCGATCGGCCTCGCCCAACTCCAAGCGAAGGGTGCGCAGCTGAGCTTTGAGGTCTTCCACATTGGCCTGGCACAGTGTCATTGGATGTACCATGTTTGATGTGTTTTTTTTGTTGTTTAATATATTTCTATTACCATAGGATCCATGTATGGTATATATGCTAACATTTGGGGTATATATGTAATCATATGTACATATACCCTCTGGTAATTTAACATAGCCATGGAAAATCCCAACCATAAATGGAGGTTTCTAGCTGGGAAAATCATCTATTTCTATGGGCCATCTATACCATGGCTATGTTAAATAACCAGAGGGTAATATATTTCTATATATCGATATACATGATTATCAAACAATATGTAATGTATAGACATAGAAACTATATCTATGTAATGTATCAATTAAACATCGAAAATACTCATTCACATATATATATATATATAATTTATATTAAGATATAGATGTATATTTAATTAAAACATATGTACAGTATATGTATATACATGTGTATATATATATATGTATTCCAGTATCTATGCATGATATTGCATGAGTCTGTACTGCCGAAAGGACATTGTCGTGATAGTCTCGGAACTGGTTGACGTGAACACTTCGAGGAAACACTATACCCTTTGGTAATTTAACATAGCTATTGAAAATGGCCATTTATAGTGAGTTTCCCCATTGAAAATGGTGATTTTCCATAGTTATGTTAGTTTACCAGAGGGTAAGTTGGACTGTCAACACCATGGTTTTCTGTATATTGAGATCGCGGTCACTTTGAACCTTCCGAACCAATCCCAAAAAATAGAAATGTAAACATACATAAATAATTATATATATATATACACGTATCAAATTAGATACACATATAAGATCATATTTTTATTTATATCCACGCAAACATGTATATACCTATATACACATCAATGAGAATCGTATGGGGCCTGCCTGATTCTCCGCGCGCACTCGGCTGGCCACTTCCTGGGAGGAGAAGGTCCACCAGCCGTATATCCAATGATTGGGATGTTGGATATCACTATCATTTGGATATTGATTCTGGGCGTGTCATTATCAGCATGTATATTATACCTAATATATATATATATACATACATTACATACATACATAGATATATACATACATAGACACATTACATTGCATTACATTGCATTGCATTGCGTTGCATTGCATGACATTACATTACATTCCATTCCATTACATACATATACATTGTTTTATTATAATTTTAAATGTGTTCTACAAGACAAAACAACAGGAACTCTTCACTCATGGGGGAAAATAAACAAATTTTGGTGGAGGTAGTTTCTTATCTCATCCGCCACAGCACTAGCACGGCCTCTGTCACCTCGCCGGCTAGCGGTTGGTGGCAATAATTCGCACATCTTTGAGGGTTTTTGTTCATGTTCTGAGAATCAATCCATCAAAACACGGATGGAAAAACCCACGATCCTTTGAGGAAATCACCATACCCTCTGGTAATGACTAACATAGCTATTGAAAATGGCTATTTATAGTGGATTTTCCCATCAAAAATTGTGTTTTTCCATAGTTTTTTGTATGTTTACCAGAGGCTACTTCTTGTTTGACACCACGAGTTTCGGTATGTTTCGGTTATGACTGGGTCTGTCTGAAAATGGGGTATACCACATCCCCCGTTTTGAAACAAGTCAAACATCATAGCATTGGCATGTGCTATATCTCCCACCAAATATACCTCAAGGAAAAATAAAAATCTAGTGTTGGACAGTCCGAAAATGCCATGTATCCATGTTTCATGGTTAAATTTCGATTGCTACAGATTGAATTGAAATAAATATGATTTCCCAATTCTATCTATATCCCAGGAAATCTCCCCATTGTAGATTGTTGCGTGATACGTTATCCGTTTTTTTTTCTCATGAATCAATCCCAACATGTGATGGTAAAATCATATAAATCAGCATGTTGTTCCTGATGAAACCCACCTTACCCTCTGGTAAACATACAAAAAACTATGGAACATCCCCATTTTTAGTGGGTAAATCCACTATTTCTATGGCCATTTTCAATAGCAAACTGTTAGTTTACCAGAGGGTAAAGACAACAATTTCGAAAATCACTGATTAAATCCCCATGATGGTGGCTGGCTGATGCCTCAGTGGGAGCTATCGAAATTCCTCGAACTCACCTATAGATCGATCGATGGTGTTATCCTGATATTTTGGTCGTATCCCTGATGACCCATATCTCTCATGGCTAAAAATCCCAAGGGTACAAGGTGGTGCCCCCAAGTTATAAGTTGGTTTATAATCCCATTAACTATAGATATATCTACCATAAGTCCTAGTTATTAGAGTTATAAACCAACTTAGCTATCTTGGGGGCACCACCTTGTAGGTGAATCATCTCCTCAAAATCACATCTCTCGCCTCCACAGAGCGTCGGTTCTCGCTCCGCAGCTCTAGCACTTGACCCTGCAACTCCTGACGTTCTGACAGGAAATTCACCTCCAATAAGGGACACATGAGTTGTGAAGATTTGAACAAAATCATGCAGTATATGTATACATATATATGTGTGTGTGTGTCTGTTTTGTTTCAAGAATGCAACCAATTTGTATTCATCGAAGGAAGTTTAGAAGCCAAACTTCCGACGATATGGACAGATGAAGCAGCAGAGGTGGGAAGAGTCAGAGAAGAGAAAGGAAGAAAAAATAAGATCAGAGAAGAGAAGAGTCAGTAGAAAGAAGATCAAGGTGCGCGAAAAGGTAGAAAAGTCGCGAAACCCTGAGGACAGGAAAAGGGGTCACTTGCAAAGGTTCGTATTTGTCTTTTCTGACGGCGCGGACAATGTCGATCCCAAGTCTTTTTTGCGAAAGAGATTCAACAGCTAAGCTTGGAAGAAGGTGAGGAGACAGAGTGTTTCAAAATGTTTCAAACATGTTTTTAAACAAATGGGATGCTTCTTTTCACCGACAAAGAGATGTTGTTGTCGATTCTCGTTTTCAGCTTCTGCTGCTACCTCCTTGTCGATGTTCCTGCTCGATGGTTCTGCCATAAAAGGAGTGGGAGACACATGGATAGGGGGATGGATAGAAGGTCAGTTCGATACGTACATAAAAATGATGGACAGATCAAGGGATTGTCAAATAGATAGACAAAAAGATGGATAGCTGGATCGATAGATGTAATGGTAGAATGCTGAACAGATAGATAAATGGATAGATAAAAGGGCAGCAAGATACATCGATTGATGGATGGATACATAGGTAGAGAGAGGATGAGATAGAGACATAGATAGAGAGAGAAGGTGATAGATCATCAGACATGGGTGGACACAGAGTCAAGCAAACAGATAGAGACAGTTGGAAAGAGACGAGCAGGAAACAAAGAGAGAGAGAATGAGAGGCTCAAAGCCCCAACCACCTTTCGATCCATCAGTGGGTTCGCTCTGTCATCCATGCATCACTGCAACTCACCTCTCCTGTAGTTTCCTATCTTTGAAACTTCCGCCGCCGTCTTGTGCGGTACTACTGGTATCTAAATAGACTGTATATTCATACACATGTTAAAATCAATTGAAAGGGTTTTCACCTGCAAAAGAGTGTGATGCAACCGATATCAGGAAGCAGGGGTCATTGTTCCATACCGCTGTGCAACAACCGGGTGTAATCATATGGTTGGAGGACATCGATGAGGGATTTGCTAAACCTTGTGACTGACAATTGATCGGAGCATAGCGGATGATGATCCTCAGGGATCTTAGTATAATTCATCAGTGGACATTCTGGAAATATACTGACTTATCCACTATTTCTACTTGTCAAATATCCATCATGATGGATTTATCTGGACTTATCCACTATATATACTGACTATTTATACTGGAAATATACTGACTTGTCAATTTGTCTGGAAATATACTGACTTATCCATATGTTCATTAAAACAATCAGTCTGGATGGTTCTTTGGGAACTTGGTCCAAGGGCTCCAGATATGGAGAACTGCAAGGTGGTGAGCCCCAGCTATGTCTGTTGCTTAAAACCAGATTTAGCCAGTTCGACGACCGATGTACATTAGGTGTACCATAAACATCCATAAACCATCCTACTTAGTTCAACCAACTCAAGCTATCAGAAATCAACTATAGTAATTTCCCTTTGCAGCTTAAATCCAGCGTGTTCATCCATTTTCCCCATGTTTCACGGTTGAACCCCCATGTTCCCATCGTTTTTGTTGGGCCCCACCACGGCACCTCAATAAGGGCGAGGAGTTCTCGCCCATTGCTGCGGGATTGCTCCATGCAGTCGCCAATCTCGACACCTTTAACGAGGAGCGATCGGGGCTCATCAGTCTATGGTTTACCTTCTGAGAATGGTTCATAATGGCTTAATGGCTTAATACTAGTGAACAATGGCTTAAAAATGGTTAATAGTGGTTCATAATGGCTTAATACTAGTGAAGAATGGCTTAAGAATGGTTAGTGGTGAACAATGGTGAAGAATGGCTTAAACATCTGCTTCACAATGGTTTACCATGGCTTCATAACGGAATATTTACTGGAATACCCGCAATCAAAAGTGGCAGGAAAATTCCGGAAACCATAGAAGTTGCTGGGAAAATCATCCAACTGCTGGGGGATTGACAATTGACCAGCAAACCCACAAGGTGGTGCCCCCAAGATAGCTAAGTTGGTTTATAACTCTAATGACTAGGACTTATGGTAGATATATCTATAGTTAATGGGATTATAAACCAACTTATAACTTGGGGGGCACCACCTGGCAGGGGGCTTGCTCTGGGTTGTAGCCCAATGATCGTTGGGACTTAGGAATCAATGTCAGATAGTAACCCACCATTTGAAGTTGTTTTCCTTGGGAAATCATGGTTTTCCAGATTGGTGTGTTCATTTGTTGGAGACTATCGAAAAATCATTCCAACGTAGCCCACATCATGGGTGTCTGTGGGAATATCATGACACCTTATTCAACTCCATGAAGCCATCTGTTTTTTGTTTACGATAGGCATGTATATATGTATATATATAATATGATGCCATCCTGAAGTAGATAGAATAAAGATGTGTCAAACCTATTCCTGTCTAGTTATTGTTTTTGCTTTCCATATTCTATCTTCTCAAGGATGACAACAAATTGATTGGTGGTTTCAACCCGTCTCGATTCCAAACTGTACTAATCGTAAATCATTACAAACAAGTATATATATATATGCCCTCTGGTAATTTGTTACATAGCTTTTTATCAAATGGCCATAGAAATATAGTACTATAGTTGATTTACCTACTAGACATGGTGATTTTCCATATATATTTTGGTATCTTTACCGTTAATGTCGGGTATATCCCCAGAAGGCCAGGCATCCCCAGCGTAGCTCATCCACCAGCAGCTGTTGCCGCGCCGAACTGCTGGTGAAGTTCTTGCGCAATTCTTCACGCAACGCCTATCGAATGGTTGGCAAATTATTATGGGATTTAATGTAATATATTCATATTAATTCAATGGGATATGTATATAGATGATATATATATATATATAATATCTATACTATTTATGTATACCCTAAGGGTCTAGGCCATGTCACTAGGACAGGGCGGACCCTGCTCAGCACATACCCTGAACTTGGCCCCTGCTGAGGAGGGGCCGTGGTATGTCAGGGCCTGTGGTAGAAATCGGGACGACGTGCCGCAAGGGGCCAAGGGGTCCTGATTTATGGCTCACTAGCTTAGGTTTGCTTTAGTTTTGGCCCTTCAACTTGAAGATCTTCAAGCATATAGTGAAATTCAAGACACATCAGGTTCACCCATATCTTTGTACATATGTGTATGGGCCCTCAGATTTTCAAATTGGATCAACTTGAGACATAGGGAGCACACCCATGTGGCTTTGTGTCAACCCGGGCTGATCCAATGGTACAGAAAACAAGACAACATCTTCGAGGCCAGGCTGTGGGATTGCGCTGGGAAGCACGTGGGAAGCCGTAATCTGGATGAAGAGAACGCATGGAAAAATGCACATGGTGAAGAGAACGCATGGAAAAATGCACATGGCCAGTTCATGGAACAGGTTTTGTGTCCTAGAGCTAGTTTGGCTCAGTTGCCCTGCGAAAGCTTCGCTTGCTGTGCCCATGAGTGCTCCGTTTAGCACGCAGGATGTGGTTTGCACCTTGCCTGCTAGTTTGTCCCCCTCATGCAGTGAGAAGACGCCAACATGTTTGCCTAAGGAGTTTGTGGGTTTTAACACTCTGTTGGTGATATTCGTGAGGATGTATGCTACACAGCTCAACTCATCACATCTTTCACCAAGCCAAATCCTGAGGTATCTTGAAAGCACACCTTCCAGGAAAGGCATTGTTGACTTGTGCCGAGCGCAAACCTCCGCACAACACAACGTTCAGTGAAGTAAAAAATGTTGCGTGCATCGCGTATCAAGATATGCAGAAGTATCTCAGCATCATCCTTGCACTCAGCGAGTTGTCTCCTGTATGTCGCCAGGCTGAAATGTATATTTGCTCACGTGTTGTGTGTGTGTGTGCGTGTGCGCCCGTACATTCCACATTAGTGGATTTTTCACATGCTGCTGTGCTTAGGTGAGTTCACGGTTGCTGATTTCCAAAACGCCTATATGGCCTTAGATGATGAGTTCGAGAATACATTATCCAAATCTAAACAAGTGCTCCGGGTAAAGAAGCGATGGGCTTTGGATGAACTTCGGCTGCAACCATCTTTGCAGTACAATGTTTGCGAGCAAACTGTTCTTAATTTGCCTTGTATGGTTGTATATGGGTGGGTGTCTAGGAGTCGTATGTGCTGTTCGCGCTTGTCTCCTACGCTCGGGCATATTGGCGAAGAGCTTGCAAGCGCAACACTGGTGGGGATGCGCCCTAGCTAATTCAGAAAACATTGGCATGTGTCTTTATAATATATGGTTTTGTAGGCGTTCTCACGTGGGTGCCCTAGGTCGCCAAAAAATTGCGGGCTGTTATGACGGCAAATCCTCGCCGTGCGCGTCCAATGTGCCGAAAAGACACCATGGTTGCAGACGACGAAGTGGAATTTATCCATGAGCATCGTGTTGGGGGTGGGATCTATTCCAAGCAAGTTGCTGCAGGTTCGGTTTCGGTCACACCTTTTTTCACTTTTGTGGGCACAAGTAAGTGATGTCCACTCCCGCTCCCGCCGCCCATCTCAGGCATTGAGGATGGCCAAGACGGAGCAGCCTCGTCGGGTGTCGTCCACATGACCCAAGAGGTAAGACCGTGTTCTTTTTTGGGCAATTCTGTGTGGTCTGGCATCGAAGTTTTTCATAAATTGGCACTCTATGTATGATATATTCCCACATTTACCTACCAAATGTGTATACATCATATAGGTTTAGGATAGGTTTAGGATGGTTTAGGTTTAGGTTTATATGTATATATATATATATAATCAATCCCATCTTTTGAACACTCAATGAGATTGTATGAGATTTTGTTTATCATTAACGGTGTTTAGATTATATTTGAATAGACTTACTTCCTGCATCTGGACACCATGTGGCTGGTTGTCCTGTCCTCGTGCTGCAGGAGCGAGAGATGTGGCAGAACATGCCGTACGCGCAGCCTCGGAGCGAAGAGGACTTTTCCCCCTACTTGCCAGATGAAGCCTTGGAGGATGCGGGGGTTGCATGGTGATTCTGGTCCCATGCCTTTCCTCGCAAAGACAAACATCTTTTTCAAGGGTCCTGATCCAGGAGCCATCAAGTGGTGTTGTGGAGATCGCAGATGATGATATTCAACCATCCAGTTCCAACCACAGTTTTTTAGACTGGCAGACCTACATGAATGTTTTAAATTCACTCACGTTCAGTCAGCTTCTGACAAGGTCACATGGAGATAGAAACCCTTCGCTGTGCAGTGGATGCCTCGGGACATTTGATCCAGCAAATTGATTCCCATCTCCAAGCTGTTCAAGAGGTTTGCCAACAAGCCATGGACATAGTTACTCACCATTCAGATGCGGCTGTGTGATACAAGTTGCCGTTCTGGCAGCAGAATCAATCACATATATCTCCAAACTGTATATATATATATAAATAAATAAATAGTATATAGTAGTATATATATAATTTGTCTATTACAATTGATATGTATGGGTTTCTGTCTGTGTTGTAGCGCCAACATGATCTAATCCAGCGTCAACATGATCTAATCCAGCGTGATTGGCCAACTCAGGTTGAAGACTCTCAGCCTTGCATGTCACCTCCTTTGGCCGATACTGAGTATGAACCTTCTGTGGGCCCGGCCAGCGTCGTCGATCTTACGGATGATGAACTGAGCCCGGAGGCCTGCCGGTGTGCAGCTAAGCCGAAACAAGGATATTGAAAACCAATTGACTTCTGACAGATTTTCGAACCCCATGGAAACCATTTTTTTCATCAAAAAATCGGAGCATCTAATCATGGTTTCTCAGTGGCACCATGCACAGGTGCTTGCAGCCCTGAACGGTTTTGAGCCGCCGTTTGGATATGACGCTTCGCTGCACCTTTTTTTTTCGAAATCAGTGATCGCACATCAAGTGCCTAACTCCTGATGAAAGCCGAAAGTCTTCAAAAATCATGTGCCTTTTTTTGAGGAAATTTTAGCAGAATCCAGAGCCGATGGACATGAGGCAGGCCTTTTGCCCACATGCCGTTCTCTCAACAACTTTCGTGTTGACTTCAACTTGTCCCTTCACTCGCGTAGTTTGCAGATCCACATGCCGCCATTCCCATGACCTTGTTCTGGCATGTCAAGTTTACCCATCGCCCGGCCTGGTTGCTGTGTGTTTTTTTCTTTCAGCGCAGGGGCCTGCCACGGCTGCAGCCAGCGCTGCAGAGATGAGCAATGAGATTCACCCAGAGGCTTCCATCAGTATTTGACTTGAAGCTTATTCCCTTCACGCCATTTAATTCAGCAGTACCCCTTCCTGGAAGGCTGGCCAAATTCTGGAAGAAAAGCCCGGTGATGAGGAGAAGGAGCCATGTGGGAAATCTGGTCTGGGGTTTGCAACGATATTTTTTTTGGTACACGCTACGACTGTCCCAAAAAAAAATGCAGCCCTATAGTGAGTATTCTATGCAATTATTTCACATTGTTTTATGTGTGTTTTTTTTGTGCGCAAACACAACATGCGCATTATGAGTTGTAGAGAAACAGCAGGGCAAACGATCACACCCATGCCTGGCAAGAAGGTATTCCTTTGACAGCTATATGTACAGGTTAATTATAAATATATATACTTCTTAAAGATGGATTGTAGGTGTGCTGTTCGTCCCTCGGATGTATGTTTCTATGCATGGGTATGTATAATATACATCATGTATGCATATGTGACTAGGTATATCTGGTTGTGTATATTGGCAATTAGTTCTGTAACAGTCTTATAGTATATATGCGTATTTCTGCATGTATGATCATACATACCCACACGTCTAAATTTTCAACGTAGCGTGCACATGTTGAATTTGCCCCGGCTCCGAACCTGCAGGAGCTCAGTCCTGTGTCTCACCTGCATTAAGATGCTGCATTGCCTGGCCTGGCCAAGACGTTGCGTTGTGTCGGCAACACTATAGGTCAAGACTGGCGACTACAAATATGGGGAAATGACCTCGGATGCCCCTTTTGCTGCTGAGTTGGAGACTGCAACATTAACTGATGCCACAGCCAATTTCAGTAAACAGGGTGAAGCCATCGGGAAGACCAAAGGCCGTAAGCCAAAGACAAATTCAAAAGAGGGGGATGCCCATGACGCCGTAGCCCCCCCGAAGAAACGTAAGACAAAAGGTGAATCACATGTGGCACCTTCAGAACCTGTGCCAAGTGGGTCAAGTGGTGCCAAGAAGCCCCGACGCCCTACGAAAGCTACGAAAGCAATTGAGGAGCCATTATTTTTTTAAATATGGAATCAAGACGTATAATGAAAAACATATCCCAAAATGACAAAAAACACTAAAAAGGGGGGGTCCTTTTTATGCCTTTTGGGAGAAAATTCAGTAGCGTAAAGCAAGAATCTAATCAATCATCTTGACTGCATCCGCATTCAAAAATTGAGGAGGCTCCAGTTCATCTGATATTCTTTGTTTTTTCTTTGCCGGCCATCCAGGAGCCACACCCTGGCGATGATGCTGGTGCTGATTTTGGGGAGCCCGAAGCTGCAGCTAGCCCCGCTGCAACTGACGGGGGTTCAGGTGATGCAGACGGGGATGATTTGAAGAATGGGTACAAACCCCCGGACCATGTCACCACTGGAGCTGTGTATTCCAATGCGTATCGCAAGTCCCTCGCATCCAAAAAGGATCCGGAGGGAGCACGGGCCGATGCTAGAAAGGCATCCCGCATTTTCAAAATCCATGGTCTTGTCACGCCGGAATTGTGCGGAAAGTTCAGTTCCCAGCCTCGGAAGAAACAGATTCCGAAGGTGGTTGGAGTGCCTCCTGCCGAAGAGCAGGTGGAATCAGATGTTGCTGTTGCTGAAGGTGCAACTGAGCCGTAGGGTCCACATGGAAGCTACCCACACTAAGTGATATATGGTCAGGGTATATCTATAGTTGTTCTGCAATTGCCTGGCTATGTAGGTAGCATTTTATGGCTTCCCCTTCATGGGGTTTTCTGGGGTTGTCACCTCTCAACATGTGGTTGCTGGGAATGCTGGGAAAGATCCACAACGTGAAAAAAATGAGTTCTCATCTAGTCATCCCGTACAATGCTGTCCGTGTACTCAGCAATGCCCAGCAAATTCCGTGTTCTGGTGGCATAGGCATGGAAGGACATGCCTTCTGGGATTCAAATCAATCAGCTTAGATCACCGCTTTGGATTCAAATTATGGCTTGCGAAAAAAGACATAGAATGTCGGAATCAACATGGTGCAACTGATATTGTTTAATGCCGCATCGAGAAAACATACATACGTACATGCATACATACATACTTACATACTTAAATACCTACATACCTACATACTTACATACTTACATACTTACGTACATACATACTGAAAGACATACAGACATACATACATACATACATACGTACATACGTACAGACAGACAGACAGACAGAAAAACAGACAGACATACAGACAGACATACATGCATACCCACGTACATACATACAAACATACACACATACATACATACATACATACATACATTCATACGTACGTAAGTACATACATACATACAGACAGACAGACAGACAGACAGACATGTATACATACATACATACATACATACATACATACATACACATACACATACACATTCAAACATACATACATACATACATACATACATACATACACACACATACACATTCAAACATACATAGATACATACATACATACATACATACATACATACATACACATTCAAACATACATACATACATACATACATACATACATACATACATACATACATACATACATACATACATTACATGCATACATACATGCATCATACATACATGCATACATGCATACATGTGTGTCTTCTGTTCAGCAATCTTTTTGTTCAATACAACTCGGGGTTGGTGAGCTGCTCGCTTTGGCATCCCAATTATCCATGAAACGACCTCACGGTGAGACCCTTTTTTGCAAAATGATTGCCGTGGCATGGATATGAACATAAATTTATTGGGGTGGTATCCAATTGATTTTTTGCATATGCATATCACCACTTTTGGCTGCATATGGCTGTATTATACTCCTAACCTGTCCCAATTGAGCGCTTCGGCCTAAGGATGGACCACCCGGAAGACCACCCGGAAGCTGCGGTCTTCATTCCTCGGCCTCTCCCACACGGACCCTCGCGGCCTGGCTGCTTGCCGATCCGGTTGTTCATGCTGATGCAGCTTATCACGGGAGTCCCTTGGTTTGATGAGACGGAAGTGAGTTCACGCAATCCAGCAATCCGTTTAAGGAGAGCCTAAAGGAGAATCACATCCCTCACAATACCAATCCATAGACTGCATCCTAGGCTTTCATCCTGCCACCCACTGAAGTGGGTTTCCGGAACGTGGATGCATTCAGTGGAAAGGGTGCCATAGCGCGGGGTTTCAAAGGAAGGGGTCATAGGGTGGCCCGGCTGGACATTGCGCTGGACGAAATGGATGACCCTCAGATTAACTTCCAGTTTTGAAAGTTCAATTTCACCACGCATGTTAGAACACTGACGTCCTTCAATGAGACCCTGTGAGTATGCCTGTCCACACATCACGCTTGGTTTTCCACGTCCATGATCCCAGGATATCAACTCTCCTTTGGGGTTTCTTCGCCATTTGGTCTCAATCATGAGAATGCAGAAGGGTGGGCTCTTCTCCGCTGCAGTGGTGTGTAGTTCATTTACCCTTATCAACCGTGTCTGGGATGCCAGATCCGGGTGGTGAAGAAAATGGGGATTTCTGAAATGTAGGGGATGGACACAAACTATTCATTGAGCTGTTGATGCTTAACATTTATCTGTGATTTTGAAGGAACGATTTTATAAATTAAGTATCTATGGAACTGTTTGTCAACAATGCGGTGCGGTTTCTTCCCACTATTCTGAAATTTGGATGATCCAGATCAAGTCAGAAGGTTTTAGCCCATGTGTTCCACCAGTGTGGCGCAACCCACCGGCATCTCAAAAAGCAAACACAGCCTCAAAAGCGCCAAAAGCCTGCAGAGCCGCCTGAGGTGGTACATCAGGCAGATCGGAAGAATGTCCGATGGGCAATACGTGGCTGGGCAATAGGATGTGGTTTGGAGTGAGATAGGACAGGTTAGGACAGGTAGGAACATGTTTCTGGAGCAGTCTTTTTTTGGGATGTCCATGAGGTCCCTGGGATATATCAGATTCGCCAATCAGATGGTGAGTCGTGTCACAAGCTAAGATCGAAGGACAAGCAAGTGGGATAATGTGTACACATGCGTATCTTGCTTCTTCCATGTGTACAGCCGGGTCTTGTACTAAGGTGTGTCTTTTATTTATGGCAGCCCTCTTCTGTGGAGGGCATGTGCTTTTGGAAAACCCATTGTGGTCGATTGCAACTGGACTTTTGATAGACAGAAATGATACGAAATCACATATGTATTCCAAGCTGGTTCCCTCTGGCTCTCTATAGGTGACCATGCCAGCCCCCAACGCCCAGATACACCTGCACGATCGCCTGGCGGAGTTCATCCGAAATTGGAACGTGGTCCAGACCTACACCTCTTTGGGAATGTTTGGCAGCTTAAGTCCAAAGCCAACCAAACTTTTCAGTGACGATGGTTGGGTTACACATCTCCAAAGGAACTCTGGGGCCAGTGGGTTTTTTGCAACAATGGTTGCCCCTGAAAATGATTTTTGTTATTTGTTCGTTGTTGTCGTGCAGATATACTGTATAGAATGTAGCAGTGCAAGATAGATATTCAGGATGGAAAAGCTGAGGAGGGGAGAAACAACAACAAACAAATACTTTTCACTGAGTGATCCCCACCATGGCATTTCAAGGCATATATTCTGACATATATTCTGACATTTTACCTAACATTCTATGGCATCTATTCTGACATCTCTTTTGACATACTTTCTAGCAGTCTATCTGGCATCTATTCTGGCATCTGTTCTGACATTCTATCTGGCATTCTCTCTGACATTCACTTCTATTCTCTCTGCATTCTCTGTTCGAAGAGTTTTTGTGGCCGATGTTCGGCTGAGAACACTCTGATCCCGTGCTTGCTGTTCGCGTCCGGCGGGGACCACTTTGATCCGGGGCTTGCTGTTCGGGTCCGGCGGGGACCACTGCGATCTAGCGCTTGCAGTTGAGGTCGGGCAGGGACCACTCTGATCCTAAATCTACCAACCCTCACCTGACAGGTGGGGAAAACATGCTGTGCCCACATTTTGGCACATACCACCACACTGGATCCAATCAGAAACAACATGATGGTTTGGAAACATCCCGTCTAGGAGATTCCATCGGCCTACTTGGATGGCATTGCTTGACCAGACGGGCCTCACTCCGGAGTCGACTACAGTCTCCTATAATGATGGGAGCAATGTCCGAAGATTTAAGGGATCCTCCAGTTTAAAGAAGAGCCAAGTATATCCATCAAAGTTTGGCAGAGCTGTTCGGGACTTAGCCAACAAAGTTTGACCTGCAGTTGGTACTGCGTGTATAGTGCCAACATATTGGTTCCAGAACGGGCGGGGAATGTACAACATATATTCTGTTATAATTTTGTCTGAACACTCTCACTGTTTTCAGCCTGTCCGGTTTCACGTCTCGCCTGCGACTGCCAAGGTCGCCCGTGAGTTTGATCTTCGGTCTCAGCAATATGGTCTTGACAAGCGGAGGTTCGAGATCAACTATGCACCAGACCCTTGGGACGATGCCAAGTATCTAGGCTGCATTTGAATTAGAACTGGACATGACTGAACGGTTTCTCAGTATAAACATTTCAACCCAGTAAGAACTTTCTGAACCTTCTCTTGGCCACATGGTTAAACTTTCTAGTTTCCCCAAGGCTTGGAGAGGTGGAAGACTACTTGTGCCAACTCCTGACCCGTAAGAAGGTATACGAGCTACGCCATTTGTTGCTCTAATTTCCTTTGGATGGCACTTCTCACATGGAACCCTCCCACACAAATGTGTGAGGGCGCCGTGCATGCCGTAATTACGGCGGGTGTTTTAGGGATTACCCACACCGGCCCACTGCTGAGAGCCTGGCATGTTGACATTTTGGCAACGCTGCCATGAAAGAAGTTGACCTACAGGCATGGGGCCATGCGGGAACCCAAAGGAAAGCTCTGAAAAACCAACTCGTTTTCATTTTTTGAATATGGGGTTGTCGGGTTTTGCGGGCTCGGTGGTGTCCGTCAGTTGGCGTCAGTTGGCGTCGGTTAGAGAATCGTGGCATGTCAAAACCCCTCGTTTCGACGTGCCGAGCGTCAGTTGGCGTCAGTTGGCGTCAGTTAGAAAAATCGGAATAGGAATTGACCAGACCCATAACTTTCCGTCAGTTGGCGTCACTTAGAATCATTAGAGTCAGTTAGGGCCGTTGTCAGTGTCAGTTTACATTAGTTTGGTTGCTGCATCATGGTAGGATTTCTACAGTGCATGCTGCGTCCAGCGCCATTTTGAGAGATCAGTTCGTGGAAGATTGCGTGCCTTTTGCAGCGTGCTGGTACTCATGCCTCCGTCTCGACCCGGGGATGTGATTGACCTAGAGGTGCCTTGGCGTTGATGGTTTTCACTTGACTTACCCAAATTACCATGTGTGGTGGTTATGACTCACAAACCGTGGTTTCTACTGAAATAACCCCTGGCACCCCACAACCTTTTGATAGGCTGGAAAAGCTTGCGGCTTCATTCCATACTCGGTGAGAATCAGAAAATTCTTTGACAAGTGGAATGGCTGCTGTGTCAACAAGGACCGTTTCTTGTCCATACATCCCTGTCAGGATGGGGCAGACCATGCTGCAGCATCTGAAGTCTACTGCACTCCACCTCCAAAGCCTTCGTTTAAATCTCCTGTTGGTGGGAAGGACTGTGGGTTCCCTCTTGGCCAACCTATCCCATTTCTAAATCCCGGGTATCATCATCATTCTAAAGCCTTTTCAAAATTTTCTGGGACACATGCTTGCTTACGCAGGACTCGGTCTCCAGGGAGCTTGCGATGCGAAGTATGGATAGTCAATCCACTATGATGGAAAGCCAGGCCTACGCGTCCTTTGGGTATTGATGTCCATGTGAGCTGGGTGGACATGACTAAGTGATCCATGAAACATGATTATTGCCGAACTCATCATTTTAGAATTTATGCTGCATGCAGGAAAGGGATGCAGAGTCGCCCTACTCATGGCCCAAATCTATGAACTTGCATCCGGCTACCCTGTCATCAGCCAATCTCAGTGTGATGACGCACCCTGATTTCATTTATCACATCTACCATGTTTGAATGTGTTGCCTCCAGTAACCCAAAATCGAATCGTCCCCATGATATATTTGTATAGCATGTGTCCATATTCCGAAATTTATATATGTGTTCATATTCCCCATGATTTACTTACATACATATATATAATATATATATATGTATACGTATGTACGTGTTCATGTTCCCTGTGATATCTTATTATATGTGATCATATTCCCAGTCAGCCAAGGCAAACCACGCCTAGCCGAGCCGCTTCGATGGCATCTTTGGAGCATCTTGCTGATGTACCTGGTGCAAGCGGCGAATCGCCCACTGTTGCTGGGATTGGCGGGTCTACCAAGCTTGAGCTGGAGGTTGGTGAGGGTCGTGTGACTAAGAAGGCTAAAGGCTTACCCAATCCTGATAGACCTCAAGTCACAGCACGAAAGTCAGCGCAGCCAACCAAGACAGAACCCACTCCTGCAGCGCCCTCCCCGGCCCCTACTTGCTACTACTCCCCCAAAGCAGCGCCACATCCACCTCCCCCGCCACCACCACAGCAGATCAAACAGCAACCCACATTGCCACCACCCCCCAAGGCACACGTTGCAATGCCAGCTGTTCCACCTCCCAGTCTAGTGGCAAAGGCAAGTTCAGCAGCTCCCATGCCAAAGACCATCCAGGGGGTCAAAGCAGAAGCAAAAGTGGTTCCAACAGCAAAGCCATCACCAAGACCTGTGGTAACCCCAGCTAGGGTTGGCGCAGTCCATGACAGCAAGGTTGATGAAACAAGTTCGCAAACTACAATCGTACCTCGAATCCCAGAGCCACCTGCTGCAGCAAAACAATTGGATGCAACCCAGACATGTGATGATTCCCGGACGCATGGCACACCAGCGGCAGGTGTCAACGTCAAAGCTGAGCAGGCTGACAGCATCCCGCCCCCAGCACCGACGCCACACACCCAGCTCTTTGCTCACCAAGCTGCACCGCAGGCAAAAGCAGCGGCACCAAGCCCACCAGCACAAGCACCAGCCGCCCAGGCACCAGCACCACCCGTGGTAGGAAAGGCCACCCTTCCACCAGCGCAGCCCAAAGCATCAGCACCGCAGCAGCTTGACCGGTTGGATCAGCAATTCCAAGTCAGCAACAGTGGGGAAAGCATTGATCCCACCACCGGACAAGAAAGGCAGAAACACTATGCTGCCTTCAAGCGGCAGGTGCAGGGTGAGATTTCCACAGTCAGTGTTCCCCAAGAGTTTGTTGATGCTTGGCAGAGTGCTGTAACCTCCAAAAGCAGAAGCGCCAAAAACAAACTGTTCCAGCTTTGGTGCTCTGCCGGTGGATCCTTCTCTAAGAACTTTGGCGTTTATTTAGCATGGCCACCTGGAAACTATGTTGAGGCAACCAAGTGTTTGTACACTTTATTGTTCGGTCAGTCCCACTATCCTTGCATGATTGGTACCCCCTCCTGAGGATCACAGTGTCCCAGTCAAGGGCCCGCATCGACCGCGAGAAGGGGAAGAAGAAAATGGGTGACTTGGATTTTGATGCATGTGTCAAAAAACAATATTTCAATTTTCCAAAGATTTTATGATACACCCAAAGGCTGGCGTACCCGGGACCAAATCGTCCAGATGTTCAACGGCAACACTCATCTGGCTGACTCGTTGGTTCTTCGGAAAAAATCGACGGGCGAGTTCCGCGAGCACCCCGACATGCCGGACGATGCTGCTATGACCATGTACTATGTTTCTTGCCGTAAAATGAGAAACGCCACCCCAAAAAGGATATCCAGTTGGTCAGTTGGGGTCGTCCGTGGAAAATGGGTTTTACCTAGCTCAAGCTATACAGGTTTTTAAAAATAATATATGTGTATTTTTATATGGGTGTCATATGTTCATAGATGGATGGAATGCTTGTCTTTTTTGTGGGCTATACCCGACGTCATGTCTACATACATACATACATACATACATACATACATACATA
>Ga0126342_10000302_pt1 | contig 48119 bp, 36 predicted proteins | sample Cyp1metagenome_FD_92528 | JGI IMG/M metagenome (GOLD analysis project Ga0126342, IMG submission 92528) | Coral microbial communities from Lord Howe Island, Old Settlement Bay, Australia - Cyphastrea 1 metagenome | ecosystem: Host-associated > Invertebrates > Cnidaria > Coral ...
ACAAGGCGGTGGCGGAAGTTTCAAAAATAGGAAACCTATAGGAGAGGTTGGTTGTTGTGAATCACGGATGGCAGAGCGAATCCACTGATGGACCGAAAGGTGGTTGAAGTTGTGTTTTTTGGAATGGTTGCAATGGTTTCTTTGGTCACCTCACCCACAACTGCTGGATGTAGTGTGGTGTAGTGCAGTTGTAGTTGTAGTTGTAGTGTGGCGTAGTGGAGTTGTAGTTGTAATGTGTAAAAAGCGCAGTGTATTTGCAGTTGTAGTTGTAGTTGTGGTGCGATGCAATTAGTGTAGTGCATTGTAGTGTACTGTAGCGTCGTGTACTGTAGTGTGGTATAGTGTAGTGTAGTCTAGTGTAGTGTAGTGGTAGTTGCAGTTGTAGTCGTCTATCTATCTGTTTGTCTGTCTGCAATCTGCAAGCTTGAAAACAAAGCAAATCTGCAAGACTTCCTCAACTTTTGAACTTGATAACTTCAAAAAGGAAGCAATTCTGCAAGACTTCCTCAATTTTTGAACTTGACAACATCAAAAACAAAACAATTCTGCGACACATCCTCAATTTTTGAACTTGACAACAGTCAAAACGAAACAATTCTGCGAGACGTCCTCAACCCCTGAACTTGACAACACCAAAAACAAAACAATTCTGCGAGACTTCCTTCAAAAATGGAAAGTTGAGTGCAGAGCCGACGGCCTCGTACCAATGTGCTTTGCGATTTTTCCAGTCCATGTCTCTGAAGTATTGCGCTTGCCACGAAAAAGTGATGCCAGGTCATACAAAGTGCTGCACCTGTCACACAAAATCATCTTCCCAAAACTCAAGATCTGATGCTCCAAAACGCAACCTCTCTCAGGAAATCAGCGCCCTGACCTCCTAACATCTCTGATGAACATGTCTCTTGTACTGCGCCTGCCACGGAAAATGCATCTTTGCAGATCCTCTTCAAATGTCCCACACCTGCCATCGTTTCTGGAAATGCTAGAAAACCCTCGCGTTTTTCTCACTTTTGACAAGGTGCACAATCCGTTGTGCCGGCCACGCGAAAGCACATCTGAATGTCCAAAAAGCTCCGTACCCGTCAGTTCTTTGCACTTTTGACTTGGGAAACGTGCTTCGCCCCACGATGGCATGCACTTTTTCGACATCTCAACTTCCAAAAGTGCTCCGAAGCTGAGGTTTTTTTTGCATTTTGACTTGGAAATGTGTTTCGCACCACAACGGCGTGCACTTTTTCGACATCACAACTTCAAAAGTGCTCCGACCCTGGTGTGCTTTGTACATTTTGACTTGGAAGTGTGCTTCGCGCCACAACGGCATGCACTTTTTTGACATCTCAACTTCCAAAAATGCTCCGACCCTGGTGTGCTTTGTACATTTTGACTTGGAAGTGTGCTTCGCGCCACAACGGCATGCACTTTTTTGACATCTCAACTTCCAAAAATGCTCCGACCATGGTTCGCACCGCAACGGCGTGCAATTTTTCATCTCTCATCTGGCCACATGGCTCTTCGACCCTCCGGAGCCACAAATCATTGGAAAAACACAGTGTTTCGCGACTGTGCTACCTTTTTGCGCACCTGGATCTTCTTTCTTCATCTTTCTTCTGATTCTTTCTCTTTTGTGATCTTCTCTCTTTTGCTCTTCTCTTCTCTGACTCTTCCCACCTCTGCGTCTCCATCTGTCCATATTGTCGGAAATTTGACTTCTAAACTTCCTTCAATAAACTCCACTTATCATGTGTTGATTCTTCTTGGCGGCGGTGGCTCACTTAAGGACAAGAACTTTCTTCTTTTTGGTGGTATTGGTTCACCTTAGAAAACAGAACAAAAGGAAAGACAAGAAAGCGAAGAAAGAAGACAAAGAAAAGAACGAAAAGAAACAAAATGAATGAAAGAAAGAAAGGGCAGAAAAGAAAGATAAGGCGGACAATTGGAAAGTACCAGACCCAAACCTCAGTTTGTTGCCAGGTATTGACATCCGAGTTGTTAATCCGTAGTTGAGACATGTACCACACTTGACTTTCGTGGAATCGAAAAATTCAGCAGCCCCGCTGCCTGGATGCGGTTATCCCCAAGGTTGCCTCACCCACCACCAAAGCTCAGAGGCATGGGCTGATGCTGCGGGAAGTTGTTTTTCTTGGGGGGGGGAAATGGGCGTATTGCAATTTATATTCTATATAGATATATGATGTGTATTAGTTGGAATTTGTGACATAACTTATTAATTGTAGTATAATATATATAATCAATCTATATACCAATTCATTGTCATACATTGTGATTGTACGGTATGTATTGAGATGTAAAGTAGGATTATGATCTTATCACCCTCAGGCTATGGATCCGTGCATCAATGTCTAGAATTATTTTTTTCAGCCGATGAACACTGATAAATTCCAGCTATTCTGGCGTAAACAGAAGCGGTCCCAGTTGTTGGCCCATATAGACCATAGCTTGGTACTGGGTCAGAGTGGATAAATGTTCATTTGGGGATCACCTATTGGGTGTAAATCATTTTTTTTGGGAGGAAAAAAATAGACGACTTGTCCATCAGTCCACTGGGGTGCGGATGAAATGACCTATCAAACCTCAGGCTGGGGACCAAAGACCCCGGTTTGTCCAACAGTCGACAAATAGATATCGAAAACCCAAGATTGGATGGGTTCGCAGGGAATTGTGTGCCCTCTGGTAAACATCCAAAAAGCTATTGAAAATGGCCATTGAAATAGTTGAGTTTTCCCATTAAAAATGGTGATTTTCCATAGTGAACTGTTAGTTTACCGGAGGGTACCCTCAATGTATCTGAATGTGGTAAACCCAAAAATGGTCATCCCCAAGTTTGAGGTTTATGAAACTGAGTATACAGTATACTGTATCCTCCTAGGACTGGGATGATGTTTATCATGACCCCGTCTCATGGATGGCTGATGGTTTATGGCATTGGCTGAATCCCACAGTGGTGTCATACAAAGATCTGGAAGATTTTATGCTTAAATTGGATGACGTAATGATGTAATGCAGTAACTCAGTCGTCCTGGTTTTGATGTTTCTAGGCTGGACGGTTTCGTTGTACATCTGTTTGGTCTGATATTGAAGTTGACTGATCAACCACACTGCAGATGGCTGGGATAATTCCCAGTAGTTGGTGTTCGCAAGTTACTTGTGATTTCGTGTGTTTATCCCATATTGATAAGTGACTGAAAAAGCAAACTCCAGATACTATAATAATCAACTGTAAATCACATTAAACATCCCCATATGTTGGTGAAATCGCCATGAAAACCTGTGGGTTTTCTGGGCACCGTCAGGCAATGGATCCCCATGGAATCCGATCGTTTGGCTGAGTACGAAACGAAGAGTCGCTGGGCCTGGGTTTTTTTTACCACGCGCTGAGTGGCTGGGTGGCTCAATTTATAGGAATTAACATTATCTGGGTAAATTTCATCACGACCTCACTACGACCTCACTGGAATCATGGTTAGTAAGGGAAATCATCCCCAAATGGCCTTAATTCAGGTTAGTCAAATATTATAATTTACCCAGCATTATCTACTTGAAGGCTCATATGGGTTACTAACTAGATAGACTATATACATCTATATACTAAGAACTTACTCAACTTTCTATCTAGTTAGTTGACATTATTTAACCATGGATAAATATTGATTTTTAGGATTGAACGAATGACAAATAGATATAAATAATATAGGGCCTTTAACCATTGATTATGGATGATTATGATGTTTTTTTGTGAGGTTGCAGGGATTTAGCATGATTCAACCATCAACAATGGGGATTGTGATGGGGATATGGTTGGTAATCCTCTGGTAATCAAACATGACTGGCTGGGAAATCTCCTATAAATGGAGGTTTCTATGGTACAGACGGCTCATCTAGTTCGATGATTTACCGGTGATTATCCATATCTGTACAAGAGAAAATGGTAGGCCGCTGGTGTTTACAATGTGTTGTTATTTTGTTCGCTGATGTTTCATGGATGTTCCATTCATTTTCCACGCATATTCGCTGATATAATATGATATAATGATCCCTAGTGGACGAATCGTCTCAAGGGGTTGAAACCACTGGGATAGATTTAACATGATTTAACTATGGAAAATCCAACTGGAAAATCCATGAAATTTTCTTGGAGCTTTCTGGGAAAATCATCGAACTAAAATGGGCCATCTATACCATAGCGAACCGCTAAATAACCAGAGGGAAGCTCAACTGAAACGGCTAACTGATTGAGCAGCGCTGCTTGAGTGTGTTGATTAAGAATGATTAAGAGACGAATAGATATGCAGAGCATTTTCACGTATTTTCACCATCAAAACTTGGGATACCTGGATATTCACAGTTTCTTCATGGGAATCTACACCACGTATCTAGTCCCTGACCGGGATGATCCGCAAAAAGTGCTTGGTTTTACGCACCTCTCGGTGCTCCAGTTAACATGTCTCCTAAAACAAAAAACAGCGCCATTGCATTCCTGCAGGTGCCAGGATGTATCCTGCAAGGTGGTGCCCCAGTTCGGAATCGCTAAGTTGGTGCAAATAAGTCCAATAACTATGGTTTTTGTTGGTGATATATCGAACTAGTTAGTGGGATTATAAGCCATTTTAGTTACTTTAGGGGGCACCACCTTGTGGTTCTCCTGCGAATCGTCCCAGATGCCGATTTTTTGGTTGCGGAGCTGTGTTTAAAAAAAAAAAACTCACAATGATCCCAAATTCATCCTGAAATTCCACCATTTAAATACTGAAAGAACCATGGTTTGTGGGGGGGTCCCCCATTTTATGAAAACCTCACTAATCATCAACCATATTGATCAGACATGATCAGACAATCCACTTACGTCCCCATATATTGATGCTTAAAAAATCCTATTAAATACTGGTTGGTGGTTTGAAACATTGTTTATTTTTCCATATATTGGGAGTAATGCCCAATTGACTAATATTTTTCAGAGGGGTAGGTATACCCCCAACCAGTATTAAAGAAATGACTCTATACAGGATGGGGCCCCCCAGTTGTAAGTTGGTTTATAAACCATTATAATCCCCATTAACTATAGTTATATCTACCATAAACCAGTGTTAAACCACTTATTTGCACCAACATAGCTATCTTGGGGGCCCCATCCTGTAATCATAAACCAAGTAACCAAGTGAGCTTTTCCACGCTGTTTGAGGCCTGGAATCCCCCGAACATGAAGGTGATCCAGGACCTTTGTTGGCCCGATCCGTCAGCCGCGGCGGCGTTTGTCCGCAGCCCGGGGCCTGTGGCCTCTTGGAAGATTTGAGGTAGCTGGGTAGCCGAGGTAACAACTGAGGTGACTGGCTGTGACTGGCTAAGTGAAATCAAAGGGAATCCACAAGATCTTAAAATAACATGAAAATAACACAGGGGTTGGTAAATGTCCTACTTGAACATCACCCAACTATTGGGGATATAATCACCAACAAATACTTGAAAGTGATGTTCAAAATCCCCTAAAACAGTACATTTACCAACCCCTGTAACATGAAAATATGGATGTGGATCAAAATGGAAGACCGATGTGGGACCACAGATGGAAATGTCTAATGTCTAGTTTAGTATTAACCATCCAATGAAATTGGGGTACCTACCGACTTGACATATACCCATATGCTAAAATATTACGGGGAATCCATATCTTGAACGTGCCCCAGAAACGGTGATTTAGTAGGGGATGAGACCTTATATATGGGACCATGGAATGGGGGTATTTAATACTAGGGGTATAGGATTAATAGATATTAATAGACCATCCTCAGTATGTGGGTTGATAACTCTGCATAAAATCCACTAAATGAAACATGGTTTGCTGGAAAATCCCGCATTAGTTCTATGATATTCCAGCTAGACACTTCCAGATAGTTCAGGGATTTCAAAGCCATGTTTGATTGCCGGAGGGTAAGACACAATTGCCATGGGGATTGAAGGCCAGAGAAGATGGGGGCTCAACAAGATCAAGCCATATGGGGATTTCAGCAGGCAACATGGAAATTAGACCAGATTGGACCAAAGATTGGACTGGATTCAACCTGCCCGAAGATGAGGATGTAAGGGTTCTATTTGGTTTGTGTGTTTTGGATCATAGTTATCCCTAAAAACAATTAGCGTACAGCCTATACCTCAAATGTGGGATATCACACAACTGAAATGCTGTTGCAATCGGTTGGTCGCGTTGCTGATATCCAGGGAGCACCCCACATTTGTAAGTACAGTGCTTTGGTCACCAATTTGTTTGATAGGTTGACAGACCCAGTATCTTTTTCTGAACAATCCAAAAAACTCGCACAAGCAAAGGGAGATGTCAAAACCTGAATCGAAAGTCCTACCCTCTGGTAATTTAAGATAGCTATTGAAAATTGTCCATTTATAGTTGATTTACCTATTAAGGCTAGGTGATTTTCCACTTCGCGAACTGCTTGTTTTGGTACACCAAAAAGTCCTCCGACTTGGTTTTTCAAAGCAGCTGTTTGCTTCACCAAGGACTGCAGAACTTGGGCAATACATGCTTTATCAATTCCACCTTGTCCCTCGACAGATGGAATCCACAGTGTACGATCAATCCGTCATCTGGTGCCCAAAATATCGCAAAACGTTAGTGCCAGCTCAGGTTTTCGAAACATGTTTCCATCATCTTCCATCCGTTATTTTGGATCCAGCATGGTAAAGTCATAAAACAGCCCATATGGATCCAGCCAGTGTTTTCGTTAGCGACCATAAAATTAGGCTAAGCCCTTGTGGACCCAGTGGATCCTGCTTTACTCTGGAAATCCGTCAAAGTTGGGATGTGTTAGGAGCACCAGGCCCTGCAGAAGTAAAATGCTCCTGATGAGATAAGATTTAAAGTCATCAGAAATATGATATAAATATATATATATATATTGATATGAATAAACATCAGAAATTGGATATGTATGTTATTATATATATATATATATATATATGTATATGAATGAATATCCCGCACTTGCAGCATATCAAGATGCTACCATGACGGACTACCTTAAATTAAGTATAATTAAATGTAACCTTGGTGTTTCATTGCACCCATGCCTTTATCCTTTCAACGACCAATCGCTAGTTATAGTGTTGATATCCACTTTTTTGGTACTGAGTCATGTGTTTGCAAGAGTGTTCCTGTTGCTGATGATTTGTTTGTATGAAGCTACCAATCACCAACCAACAAGATAAGAGGCAAGTATCTCCCAGAGTTGTTGTTTTTGCGTGTCCGGAGGGTTATATTCGTCAGTTTCATGCTTGGACCAACCATGCTAACATCCATTCACCGTTTGTCCAGGTTTTTATCTATCATATCATTATCATCATATCGAAGGTGATTTCCACCATATTTCCACCATGTTTGGTAATATCAATCCCAGAACTGATGGCCAAATTAAAGCTAGTTTGATTTCTGACTCAAAGGCAAAGAAGTGTCTAGTACTTCTTCCCTGCAGTCCCCTTCAATCCGCCACGTCACGTTCAAAATATCATCCATTGCCATCTCTTGCCCCACAAAAATGAACTGAAGAAAAGATGAAGGGTGAAGTACAAGAAAATACTTATTCTGGTTTTCTGTTTTCTGTTTTTTTTTGGTTTATTCATGTTTGTTCCCAGAAAATATATGAAAAGATCGCCCATCCACCATCCACCAGGCAATGTTTGTCCAACTCCATGGAATTGCGGACCTTCTTCGCAGGCACTTCAGGAGCACCTTTTGTCGGCAACCTGACGTTCCGGGTGAACTTCATGGCAATATGATGTGAAAATCGTCGAATCCAATGGGAATACAGTTACAGGATGGGGCCCCCCAGTTATAAGTTGGTTTATGAACCATTATAATCCCCAGTAACTATAGCTATATCTACCATAAACCATAGCATTCAGCCACTTATAAACCAACTTAGCTATCTTGGGGGCCCCATTCTGCAGGGATGTATTGGGATAATAATCATCTATATCATAACTGGTTGGTGCTGACTGGAACATGGCTTTTATATTTTTCCATATACCCATAGTATTGGGAATTTCATCATCCCAACTGACAAACTCATATTTTTCAGAGGGGTTGAAACCACCAACCAGTTTTTTCTCTGACATGTAGCAATTTTTGGATGAGTACGTGTTCGTGTTTTTTAGTTTTAAGTAAAAGTTATGGAGAGACACGTTCTTGTTTCTTGGTAAAATGTTAGCAACTTCTTTGGATGATAAGTGGGTTGATTGTTTTTGTATTTAAATGGATTTGACATGCTGGGTATCCTCCAAAAGACTTGACTGTTTTTTGATGTTGTATCCATCTTTATGCCAATGCTTGTCGGTTAGTAGCTAGGTAACCCTTGGTAAATTTGTTTTTTGATGGGTAGATGTACATAGCCATCTTCATGGGTTTAGAATATGTTGTTTTTTGGAGGGAAAACTCAGGTTAGAAACCGGCCAGGAGCTGGAACCGCTTAGGAACTACAGTTGTAGCATGCCATACAGGATGGGGCCCCCAAGATAGCTATGTTGGTTTATAAGTGGTTTAACACTGGTTTATGGTAGATATAACTATAGTTAATGGAGGTTATATTGGTTTATAAACCAACTTATGACTGGGGGGCCCCATCCTGTACCCTACCACTTAATGGGACAATTCATTGCAGACGGGGCTATTTGCTGGGAGGGTGATCCAGACTCTTACACTTGCCAAGGGAAAACGCATATCTCTGTAGTCAAATTATGGACTCCCAACCATTCAAGAACTAAGCACATCAATGAAAGGAAACAATGGCCTGGATGATAAGCATCCTCAGGGACTGGGTGGTGATGTAGTTTCGATATGGGCGTTTGTCCATTTTGAAGATGCCATGGGTTCTTAGTCTGGTATCCGGGCAGGATGTTCGGACCTCCATTTGTTTCCGTGCGATTCTATGACTGTAGACTCCAATGATCAGGAGTAGATGTGGCTCACGATAGCAGAAGCGACGATGGAGTGGCCCCTCTGGGCGTTCGGGCCGCAGTGGGCCGGGCCTTCAGGCCGGATTGGCCCGTCCAAAACAAAGTGAGGCAAGCGGCGGCTCTCGAAAACGGAAAGCAGCCTTGGTGCAGAGTGGGGAAGTCGCTCGAAAAGGTACAAAACCTTTGTTCTAGCTGTGTCGGGCGAGACCCTGAGCATCTTTTGGAGTATCCATCGAGGTGCTTCTTCGATTTCGCTTACACTTGTGTCATTTTAGTTACACTCGAAATCATAGTTGCACTTCACACCTTCAATCCATCATTGCTCCTGCATGACATTGACGTGGCTGGGGTCATTGATTTTTTTTGCATTATTTTTTGCGAAACTTCGCTGCGGCACTTTTGCATCTGCTTTTGGGTTCAGTGCGCTTTTAGAGCTACCCTTTTTCTTGGTAAATGATGCTAAATGCCCCCACTGCATTGGATTCAAATGTTGTTGCTGATGTTGTTGTTGTCGTCGTCGTCGTTGTCGTTGTCGTTGTTGTTGTGGTTGTGGCCGTGGTTGTGGTTGTGGTTGTTGCGGTGGTGGTGGGGTTCACAACCTCTCTGCCCTGACCCGTCAAGGATTTTCCATCTAGCCATGTTTGACAACCCATTGCCAGATCATCATGATTTATATATCCATTATATCCCCATGATATTCCCGTTTTGGATGGTTAGATCTCCATGTTTGGAGGCTATAACTCTCATAATTCAATTATGCCCATTCTTGTGATAATCTGATTGGCTATATTCCCAATAAACATGGTCCTTTCTCGTCATCAGATCGCCATGATATCCATGATTGTGATCATCTCCCGTTCTATCCCAATGATTCACAAAAATCAATGGTTCTATACCCCTTATATCCCCACGATATTCCCAGTATAGATGGCAAATCCAATTCAATCCATGGAGGTTCCCAATTTCCGACTGAAAAATGTGGATCTGACGGGGAAAAAGACGATTATTCGCATAATCCCTGGGAGGGTATCCCCATTAGTATGATTGGTTATAAGCCCCATGAATGTCTCCATAATTGTCATCCCCATATATGACAATTAGTCCAATTTTCTACCCATGATATTCCCAGTCTTCACCATTACATAATCCAATATTAACTATGATTAACCACCAAATCATCCCATGATCTCCATAAAAATGCCATGCAATCCCATTTTATCTACCATAATTCTAGACCAATTTTCAAATAGGAATATGTTCCCATGAAATTCCCAGTTTAGATACCCTCTGGTAATTTCACATAGCTACAGGAAATGGCCCATTGAAATAGTTGATTTACCTATTCAACATGGTGATTTTCCAGTTCGCAAACTGTTAGAGAAAACCAGAGGCTATGAGTATTGTATGGCCATATATCAACCATGTATCATCATTATATATATATATATATATATATCATCATCTGGCATATTATGGCCTATGTAATGATGTTTACCAGAGGGTAACTCCTATTAAATTCCATTAAACCACCATAAAAAGTCTTTAAACCACCATTTTCCTATGGTTTTCCTATGGTTTACCATATCCCAGAGGGTAACTCCCATGTTTGGAGGCTATCACTTTGCAGACGCCAGGAGAAGCTCCTCTGTACCTGGACCAGATTTCCGCCTCGCCCTTGTCCACGCAGGGACGAATCGCACGGGAGTTCAGCAAGCTGTTGCGCCTTGGTGGAGGGAATGCAGTTGAGCCAAAGACATCATGCAGAATGGGGCTCCCAGTTATGTTTGTTGGTTTATAAACCATGAAATAAACCCCATGAAAACTGTAGTTATATCTATCATCAACCATAGTGAAACCACTTATATCTCAACTTAGCTATCTTGGGGGGCCCATCCTGTGGGTCTGGAAGAGTAATGGGGATCTCACCAAGAATCATGGGAGTATCCATCTTATGTTGATGAGATAGTTGAATCACCAGCTGCTGCTTCCTGGAGATATTGAGGATGTTTGTTTTTGTGAACAATGCCCAAGAAATCCCAAGAACCTTTGTTGGCTGATTGGTATGAAGCGTTGTACCAAATGGATCATGGGAATGTGTATATGTCAATACTGCATGGAAATCCCTTTCAACCAAGCAGACCAAGGAATGATAGTAGGCCGTAGGCCTTGGGCACTGCGCCATTTGTAGGTCATCAAGGAGCAATGACAAAGTTTCTTTAGCTATTCAATATCACCAATGTGGGACTTTTTTTCTGTGAAGAGTGCTTTTTTGGAGGTTTCATGAGGTTTCCAAAAATGGGGGATGCCCCCAAATCATCCAAACTTAGTTCATTTTAGTATTTGAAACACATCATTTTGGGTATTTTCAGAACCTCCAGTTATTTCGATTAGCCACTGAAACAGCTCAGCTCGACTGCCCTGCCCTTCCCTGCCCTTCGCAAAGGCGCGACATGTGGTCCAACGAGTACCTTGACATTAGAATACTGGAAGTATTCTCGTTGTATCACCATATCATCTGGGTAAATTATAACGACCTCACTGCGACCTCACTGGAATCATGGTTAGTAAGGGAAATCATCCCCAAATGGCCTTAATTCAGGTTAGTGAATTATTATAATTTACCCAGATATCATAAGATAATCTGGGATTATGGGGATAATTGTTGGGGATAATGGGAGTAGTAATAAGGGGTATTATCTACAATAGAAGAATATGAAGCCAAAAGTAAGGGATAATACTGTACGAGCTGGTATCACCATATCATAGGTGGTTGGTGGTTTGGAACATGATTTGTATTTTTTCGTTCAGTTGGGAATTTCATCATCCCAACTGACGAACCAACCAGATAAGATGGGGGTTTCCTGCTGTTGATGGTTGCGAAATCCACATCCCACTATATTATAGGGTTTCAACCATCCTTTTGGTGGTGCAGGATTTCGCTGGCCAATCCACAGTAAGTCATGGGAGTACCCCCCCAATCATCCCAACTTCAAGTCTTAGGATTACAGGGATATCATGGAGTTACCCTCTGGGTAAACATACAAAAAGCTATTGAGAATGGCCATTGAAATAGTGGAATTACCCATTAAAATGGTGATTTTCCATAGTTACGTTGGTTTACCAGAGGGTATCCATAAAATCTCACCATAAAATCCAGGGGACATATTGTTCATTTTTTCTTGGATAAGCGACGATTTTTCCCCTCGCTTGTCCTGTGGATCCAATCGGTCATGGGGATGGTTGTCATGAGTTTTCCGGCCAGCCATGTGTGGACCTTTAAAGTCAGCCAGCCTAGGTGATTTGTTACCTGAGTGATGTGTTTTTCGTCCTTTGGGTCCTATTCCTGTGATAGGTGTGGGTCAATGCCGGAATGCAATTTGCAAGCCACTCTTGATGATGTGAGCAAGTAAGGACACAATTAATGTCTACCATCTAAAAGGACTATACATATTATAAGATGCTTACCCTCCATTTACTTCGGAGACGTTCCGAACTGCCACGTGTTTTTTCTCCCGGAGGGACATGTCCCCTAGGAACAAGAGTGTGGCGCCAGCCACCTTGAAGAAACTCATCGGACAGAAGAGACCCGAGTTCGCAGGCACCATGGAAACCTTGCTGGTGGCTGAACATGGGTTACCCTCCGGTTGCATCAAACATGGCTGGTAAATCCTCAACTAAATTCACATCATCGTGGGACAATTATCATAGATCATCTCTAGATGGGGGAATTGTCCATTGCCGAGAGAATTGTGTGTTTATCATTCAGTGGGGGCATGTGCTTTTGACAAAAGTGTAAGGGTATCCAAGATTAACCATGATCCCTGAAATTAAGATTGATGAATCGAAACCGGATCGTCTCCCTTACTACTACCGCGGACATGGCACCAAACCAGCTACGATTTTCAGAGATGGTCCCAGTACCGGTCAGATATTGGGGACTCGCTGGGAAATCATCCAAACCCTTCTGGGATTTTCATGTTGAATTGTAGGAGTATTTCGAAATATGATGGCCTGCTTTTGTGCAAATTTGGAATATCTTGAACTATGATGAAATATGTTGAGTTTGAAAGTTCTTGACATGAGTTTGAAATATCTTGAGTCTGAAATATCTTGGATTTCATAGAGATGAATTTGAAATATCTTGAGGGTGCAGATGAGCATAGGAGCATGATTCGATATTGCATCTATTGCCATAGTTTGGGTTTGGGCTAGGCCAGAATTTCTTGGGCCAGGGCTTGTACCAACATGAATATTGTGGTCCCACCAACCTATGGAAGATGTCTTGGAGAAGATTGTTCACCAAAAAAACTCAACACAGCATTCACGGCTCTGGAGGATATCAACAGCACGATGCGCAAGAGCTTCTCTGCTACTTGCTCGATGCACTGCACGAGGACCTGCGAATCTGTGATCGCATTGGGAACACGAAGTTTGCAAAGCAGCGTCTCACCATCCCATGTGCACCCGTTCAAGAACAAACATTCTCAATAAAAATACAATTACTCATGAGTTAATACTTGTGTATATATATATATGTGGATAGAGATCAATATATCATGGTTAATCATTTTGAGTATATCAATGATTGATGCCATGGATTAATAGCATTGTATAGATATATATATATATATACATAAATATATATATATTCATATATATATATGTTAGTAAAGCAATAGTAAACCATGCCCAATTTTACCGGTGTTATAAACCATCAACATATAGGTGGATTCTTATTGGTTTACAAACATTAATACCTGAATAACCTGGTCACTAGGTGATATTAGGGATGCTTTATGGCATTGGGTTTACCATATGATTAACTGTTACTCACCACGAAATGTACCAGTTATGAACCATAAACTTGCATTTGTTCACCATTCTTGGCCGAATCCCACCTTAACCATTCTTCTCAGAGATTGACAGTTATTGTCAGATATTGTCACTTATTAACCACTTTAACACTAGCCATATATCAGTGGCCATTTCAGGAACCTAAATTGGAGGTACCTACCATATATAAGGCCTTTTGTTTAGGCCTATGTAAGGGAATATCCCCACGGTACCTGCATTTTAGGATCCTGAAATTCCCATTGATCCAACTACACTCTGGTAAACTAACATAACTATGGAAAATCACCATCTTTAATAGGTAAATCAACTATAAATGGCAATTTTCTATAGCTATGAACTAGCCATATATGAACCCATTAACTTACCATACACCTGCGCCAGGCCTCGCCTCGCGCCAGGACGTGAACCGCGCCAGCTATCCGTATCCCACCGAGGAGGAGGACGAGAAAACGAAATCTGACGAGGCGGCGTGGCGGTGAGATGAAGTTTTTTTTTAAAAGAAGATGAATGGTGATCAATCTGTAAATACTGGTGATATATATCATATATATATATATATATCATATATATATATCATATATATATATATCATATATATATACATATATATATATGTTCAAATATAATATATATATATACATGATATATACATTATGAATTGGTGATTTTGAATCTCGAAAATGTATGGTTCATCGATAAATATGGTTCAGCTCGCGGGAAATCCGACTTTTCTCCCCATCCCACTGCTCCGGAGGTGAAAGCACGGGAGATGTGGGCGAAACACAAGAGGCACGGCGCCCTAGGGCCCTAGGGATAGCTGAGGATAGCTGCAATGTGAGGCCCCCGTTCGATAGCTAAGTTGGTTTATAACTCCAATAACTATGGTTTATGGTACTTATAACTATAGTTACTGGGGCTTATAAACCAACTTATATCTTGGGGGCCTCACATTGTGGAAAAATATAGGAGGCTCAAGATGGTGCCCCCAAGATAGCGTTCAGTTGGTTTATACCCTCTGGTAAATAAACATAGACCCTGAAAATGACCAATTTATAGTGGAAACTAGTCTTCCAAGCCCTATCTGCTAGGGTCTATGTTAATTTACCAGAGGGTAAGTGGTTTCAATATGGTTTATGGTAGATATAACGAACTAGTTAATGGGGATTATAATGGTTGATAGACCAACAAACATAACTGGGGGGGGCCATCCTATATGCGAACAATAATATATATAATTTAATACCCATAGGATCCATGGTGCTGCTATATATGGTAACATGGATCCCATCAATATACCCCAAATGTTAGCATATATACCATACATGGATCCTATGGGATATATAGTATATAATATATAATAGATAATATATAATATCTATTTAATTTATGTTCTTATATTACATACATCTATCATCATATATCACATGTATACATTATATCATGTACATATAGAAAAGATGAGAGAAGATCGTCCAAGTAAATGGAGTTTGTAGCGGGGATTCAATCATCTGTAAATGTGTTCGGATGTTCGGTTGGTCGATCATCTTCTCCCATATGGGAAAATATGGAAAAATCATGCATAAAGGGAGGTTGCGGGGAAAATCATCAAACTCAGTGGTTACCTGGGACCCGTTGATTTTAAACACTCCCCGTTTACACCGTAGTTTAGTAAGGGATGAAATCACATGGCACCGAATGGGGCTAGTTTCTACAGGGGATGGGATTAAAGTCACCTCCCAGTGAGAATTGCTGGTTTGGCCCTTCTTTTTGACAATCTGAAGTGAAACCTTAGCAGATGTAGATGGTAACCCTGGTATTCTCAGCAGAAAGTTCCAGCTGGATCCTTACCCCATGGCACCAACTTTTGGAGCATGGCAACGGCAGGCGGAGCGATTCCACCATCGTAGATCTCTTTCAGTGCCTCTGTGGAGAACCCTGGAGATCCAATAAACCATAGCTTGGCCACTTAAGGTTCCGGGAAATGTTTCTATATAACAATATAGTATAATGTGTACATACATATATATATATATGGAAGTCGTTCTAAAACCCATGCAAGACATTTAGTATCTGAGTGACATCTGCAAAAATGGATGTGTATTTTTGCTGCAGTGGCGAAAGACCGCGAAAGGGCGGCGAAAGGTTCGCGAAAGGTCTGCATACACCTATTAGACTAGATGTATGTGATAAAGTCTGATATAGTATTCATGCTTGGCAGTTACAGTTGTATTCATGCAACCATTGAACAATAATTTTGGGAGTTTTTTCTCAGATAGGAATGGGTTTTAGTATTGGAACTGAAACACCCGCCCATCCTCTCATGAAACATGAGTTTTTAAAGACATTTTTATAGGCGAGAAATCCGCGAAAGGTTTGCGAACGGTTTGCGAAAGGTTGGCGAAAGGCAAGTTTTGGGGTAGCATAATTTTAAACAACCCCCATATGTATTATATATATATAATGTATATATATATATATTTAGATATAGCCTATGAATGACGTTCCTTGTGGGTGACCAGTCTTGTTGCTTCCGCGCCATGTTTGCCTTCTGCTGGTCATCCCAGGTTCCAAATTCGTTCCGAATTGACGTGCCCTGTGTGTTCTCGAGTGCCACTTGGCTCGGTGCTTAGGAAACCATAGGAAACCATAGGAAACCTGGAGAAAGAGCATATGGCTATGGATCAATACCTATTAATACCATTTTTACTGGGATGAACATCCATTTACCAGCTATTTTGATGTTCACCAGGGGTACAAGGTTTTGACACACTGCCATATTTCAATGGATTTCAATGGATTTTTTGGCGACAATGGGATGCTACACCACAACTTGCCCAAGGAAAAGTGGTTTCCAGGGAAATTGTGATCCTTGTACAGCGTTCTTTAGTGACTTCCTGTTTAGAGGACTCCCAGGACCAAAATCTAAGGTATCTAAGAATCGGATATCCTGACTAATGATACCCCGAAAAACACATCTCAGAATTCGGGGGTTGGAAGATTGCTCCATTAGGGGGTTGGAAGACTGGATTTGAAAATTGGCCATTCATTCTTTGTCTGTGCCAGTTGCAGGATGGTTTCTGATTCCCACAGCTAGATAAGGGAATACAAGAAAACATCCGTGGGAAATTTTGAAGACATGTCAACAAACAGTGGTGACCACGTCATGAAAACCAAGCAGGAGCTACAATCATGTCAATCATGTTGATATGTCCTGTTTTTGCAAGCTACATAAATAGCCTTGACTCCAAGGCATAGAGGCCAAGTTTTTTGGCATTAGATGAGTTTACCATATTGGGTGGTTCCCTAAATGGGGGGTACCCCAATAACTGGATGTTTTATAGTGGGAAAATCCTCTTAACATCGGTGATTTGGGGTATTTGTATTTGAGGAAACCTAAACATAGTTCACCTACTAAGACCTACTAAGACGTTCTCATCTTTGAGGGGATCAACAAGACTACCCTCTGGTAAACTGTTACATAGCTATGGAAAATCACCATTTTTATATAATGGTAAAATCAACTATAAATCACCATTTTTAATAGCTTTTTGTATGTTTACCAGGCCGGGTAGTTTCCATCAGCACAGTTGCCTGGATCTTTTTCGCTTTCCATCCCAGGAGCGTTACTTTTGATCCCATCATGTATCTCACACTGCCTGTGCCCAAGCCTCCACACTCGGCGCCTTGGGATGCGAAAAAAACCTGCCATGGATCCCCATTTAAAAAAAAATGGGGGTCTTGCATGGTATAATTACACGATTTTTTGACACACCCACATCTTGTATTGACATCTCCACTTTTGTGTATATATATACAGATATATATATGTGTGTGTGATCTGTGCATATCCTATCTGGCATACTAGCATATAGCACCTCAACACTTGGATATGTATCCAGTTCCTATACATCTAGCTCTCCCCCTAAACTCAATGGGGATCTCCAAGATTTGGGCGGTGATGGCACCTGAATTGAGTATTCTAAGCTGGCGAAAATGCTGCCTTGTATCCATGGGAATTTCAGGATCCTAAAATGGAGGTACCTACCATATATAAGGCCTATATAAGGCCTATGTAAGGGAATATCCCAACAAAATATGGTCTTTTATGGTACAGTACCTCCATTTTAGGATCCTGAAATTCCCATTGATTGTAGCATGTCGGACTTTTATTTGTAGATGAGTGAAGTTTCCAGCTGCCCAAGCAGCTTCCGTTCGGGATTTCTTGGTCAAGGTTTTGATGGTTGCTTAGTTTCAGGGGCATGTACACATGTGTACTGGATCTGTGCTTGACCTATCTTAATTGTTGTTATTGTATATTATTGTTATTAACTAATTCTTAACTGTTATTTTTATAGTTTTATCACTAGTCTTACTATATGTATTATTTCTAGACACATATATTACTATATGTACATTCTTACTATATGTACTATTACTGACTATAGTTTTATGTGTACTTGACCTGTGGACCTATCTTTCCAAATCTGCTCAGACGACTCGTGGAGAAACTCCAGGTGCCTCTGACGGTCCTGTTGAGCGACTTCCCTCGGAGCCCTCCACGTACCATGGAACTGGAGGTCCCATCAAGGGGGCTGAAGCCTCAAGAAATGGGCCCTTGGGGGGTGCAATTGAGGCAGAAATATATGGAGAACATAGGGATATCATGAGTTAATACTATAGTTCACAGTGGTTGATAATGATGAATAGTGGCTGCAAAGATGCTTCAGAGTGGCTCAAACCATGTGTAACTCCCATCAGTTGGGGTATAAGCCCTATAACTATGGTGGGAAACCCAACCACGAACCGCACCCAATTTTCAGGGAAATGGACAGGTATTAACCATCAAACACTGGAGGTTTATTTCTTGGGCCAACCAAGAGAAGGGGCTCACCAACAAACATGGGCATATTGAGGGGATCCGTGGGATTTTTCAGAACATCGCTTGAAATGGTGCTTTAGTGGCTGGGTCAACGGTGATCCGTGTGTATCGCCAGCCATTTGGATGAATTTAGAGCCCAAATGCGTTTACCAGCACCCAATTTCACCACCAATCACTGCTACTTCGTCAACAAGAATAGTGGGACCTTGATAGGTTGCCTCAGGCAGATGAGTTCATCGAACCTTTCTTGGACACATACCCCGCGTTCCAAAGGACGTTGCATCCCGAGGTTCTACAGATTCAAGAAATCCAAGGTGTATTCGAATTGATGGCAATCACACATTGGCAAAGGATGCCAGATACATATTTTTTTATACCCATTAACCACCATTATATATCATTCTTCTTACCAGGGTATATTATATCTCTTTATATATGATTATATGATTATATATATATATATGATTATACTATACCCAGTAACAGAATGATTATATATCCATTATGGAATATGTGAACCAGGGATATAATCATTCTTGTTACCCTCCGTTTACTTCAGAGATTTCCCAGCCACGGTTGATGACATCGGATGGAAATTAAATATCATCCCAGTATTATATATGATTAATCCAGTATTAATCCATTATTAGCCCTTATTAGTCCATTATTGACCATTTTAGCAATTATTAATCCGTTATTAACCATGATTAATACATTATTAATCCATTATTAACCATTCTTAATCCATTATTAGCCATTATTAGTCCATTATTAACCATTTTCAGCCATTATTAATCCATTCTCAACCATGTTTAATCCATTATTAATCATTATTAACCATTTTTAATGCAGTATTAATCCATGATTAATCCATTATTAACCATTGTTAACCATTATTAATCCATTATTAACCATTGTTTAACCATCATTAATCCATTGTTAACCGTTATTAATTCATCATTAACCATGTTTAATCCATTATTAACCATTATTAATCGATTATTAACCATTGTTAACCATTATTAATCCATTATTAATCCATTGTTAGCCATTATTAGTCCATGATTAACCATGTTTAGCCATTATTAGTCCATTATTAATCCATTATCAACCCATTATTAATCCATTATTAATCCAAGAGGTGGAAAAGAGTGCCACGATCGAAGAGCTGGAGAGTGCTCTGTGGAGGGCACTGCCACTGGGCGTCAGTGGAGATTTCGATATATGAATGAATGGATACTGAAATATTAAATATAGTCGCTTACATTCATAACAGCTAATAAGAATCCATCAAAAATTGACAAATCAATTTATTGGAGAATTGGCAAATCAATATGCGTTAAAACAGCGGAGAATGAATGGATTTTGAAGATATAATCTCAACCATCAAGAATATGGGAGAAGATATATTGGACATTGATTTTTTTTGATATTGAATGTGGAATTAAATATGCGATTTAATGGCATTTCAATGGGAATGAATGGATCTCAACCATCAAGAAATGATGATGGAATGTGGGATTTAATGGAATACTTGCCCTCTGGTTGTTTAACAGGTTGCTTAACAGAAAATGGATGAAACTGGCCCATAGAAATAGACTCAATCCACATGATGATTTACCTATTAGAAGTGGTGATGAATGATACCCTCCGGTAAACTAACAGTTTGCTATGGAAAATGGTTATTTATTTCGTGGATTTTCCCAGCTAAAAAAAGGTGGATCTTTCCCATCAGTTTTTTGTATGTTTACCAGGCCGGGTAAATGAACCTTCCAGTCATCAAACATGGCAGGCTGGAAAATCCACTGAGAAAAATCCAGCTGGAAAATCATGTTGTTTCCCAGCGAGAAACCGCCAAATTTTTGGTGACCGGAGGGTATAATTCAGTAATAGAATGTATGGGCATGTATGGGCATGTATCAGCATTATGGGCAATATTTATATAGATCATATGATATAAGTATTGCCGTATGGTGAAATGTGGGGTAAGTTACATGAATTTACCATAGCTTATCATTTGCTGACAACTATTGCGAAATATTACCATATTACCATAAATGTCGCAATTCATGGGTATTATGGGTCAATTAATTTACCATACCCCATAAAATGATCAAAATGATCACCATAAAATGATCAAATCTGCAGCATTCTGCAGGTCCATTCCCCAGAGAAAAACTGGTGATATGACTAGCGGGCATTGAACCATCATACAACTAGCAAATATGTTTGAATGCCACCAACAAACATGGGGGGTTGAAGAGCAAGAGTGGGAAAGTGACATAAAGTGACATGATTCATCCAGCCAACATGAATGAAGGTATTTTGAAGCATTGAAGAATTGGGATATCACCAACATTGGGGACTCAACCCATGACTAGCAAAGACGAATAGCTTAGTTGGGGTTGTACCCTAAGGGAACCATGTCCATTGGTCGTTCAATATTTAGGTTCAGAAGCTCATCTGAAAAGGCAAAACATCTTGAAAAAACGGGAAAGATCGATATGCTATGACATACCCTCTGGTAAACTAACATAACTATGGAAAATCACCATTTTTAATGGGAAAACTCACTATAAATGGCCATTTTCAATAGCTACGTTAAATTACCAGAGGGTAGAAATGAAGGTAGAGATATACAAGCAGCAAAAAAGGGGTTTGAACGAAGCAAATGCCAGGTTGTGAGTTACTGTTCGCTCATAATACCGAATATCATCTTGAAAAACGGTGACAAAACTAATCCAAGTCAAAATCGGTTACCAAGATTCTATTTGGGTTGGTTATATAAGTTATATAACTTAAGTTTCTGGCAAATATGTGGAAAATCATATGTTTCCACCTATATATGGTTATATAAGTTTTATAACTTATATACATCCGCAAAAAAAAACAAGAAAACAACCCATCTGGATGTGTTTGTAAGCCCACGAGACCAGGCAGAGAACCCCTGCTGAAGTGCCGTCGTGCTTTTGTTTCGCCGATGCGCCTTGGATGCCGAAGACATAGACCCTGCAGGATGGGGCCCCCCAGTTATGTTAGTTGGTTTATAAGCCATTATAATCCCCATTAACTATAGTTATATCTACCATAAACCATTGTTAAGCCACTTATAAACCAACTTAGCTATCTTGGGGGCCCCATCCTGTGAAAATAGCCTAGTTTTAACGGAAACTAATCTTCCAACCCCGATGGCTGCCAGGGTCTATGTTAATTTACTGGAGGGTAGGACTTAAGGATTATTAAGGTTTATTGTAAGCCATAACAGAATGATTATCTGGGGTGTTAGTTACCAACTGGTTGATTGAAGATAATGAACTAAGCCACAATAGAACTACTTACTAACCGAGCAATATCATGGGATGGGATATTTTTCACGGATCAATTCTGCTTCGTTAGTTGCTCTCACTTTTTGCAATGCAATCCTTGCAAGTAACATTCAGATCATTCAGATCATGTTGCCGTTTATTGAGTACTTTGATGTACATCCCAGTTAGTAAGCGGTCAATATATGTGTATATTATATATACCGTATATACATATATACAAGCCATCTATAAGCCATACCCTCTGGTAAACTAACAGTTTGCTATTGAAAATTGCCATAGAAATAGTGGATTTACCCGTAAAAAATTGTGATTTTCCATAACAAACTGTTAGTTTACCAGAGGGTAAGTGAGTTATACTATGGTTGCTAACCGCTGGGATGTACTGAACCCAGTATGGCTTGGCCAGCGATTTTTTCAGAGGACTTTCCTACGAAAGCTGGTGGCTTCACTTCGAAGTTTCCAGCAGGTGAAATGTAGTATGAAATGGATTTGAAACGGGCAATCTACACTCTGGTAATTTAACATAGCTATTGGAAATGGCCATTTATAGTGAGTTTTCCCATTAAAAATGGTGATTTTCCATAGTTATGTTAGTTTACCAGAGGGTAAGTAGAGATGGAAAATTAAACTCGCCATTATCATGTGTTCAACATAACTTTAGACGATATTTTTTAGATTTTAGGGATGTTGTTCGAAGTTAACATGCCCATGTGCAAGGGATTTTCCAAGTTTGATTGCCGGTAGATTGACCCCAATGGATGGTGAAAAGTTATGAGCCGTTAGTGGTTTTTAGTGGTTGCTAAGCCCAAAGATTCTTGATTTTTTTGGTCACCGAAAAAGAAAGGGTGGTTTTATTGATGGTTTTATTGAAATTCTCATGATTTTCTATGACGATTCAACTACGATTCAATACCTACCCTCTGGTGAACGTACAAATAGCTATGGAAAATCCCTATTGTTCATGGGTAAATCCACTATTTCTATGGCCATGTTCAATAGCTATGTCACAATTTACCAGAGGGTAACTATTAAACCAGTTTATAGGTTATTATAGGTTATTAACCATTCTTAACCATTGTTTCCCAGAGTTTGGAACGTCGCAATTTTTCGGTGTCAGGTGTACTACGGTCGAATCTATCGTCAGTTCGATCCACAAAACTTGGTGAGTGACTTGGCGTTGACAAAGGTCGATTGGTCGATTGGTGAATGTTCCTTGGGTACCCTCTGGTAATTTAACGTAGCTATTGAAAATGGTCATTTAGTTCGTTGATTTACCCATTAATAGCATGGTGATGTTCAATAGCTATGTTAAATTACCAGAGGATAAATCTTGAAGCATAGAAAAATGATAGAAAATGGAGGTCTGGATGATCCAGATTGTGGATTGAAAATGATTGAAAGAATGATTGAAAGATGTTCTGTTTTCGATATTTTGCATAAGATGGGATAACAATGATAATGATAATAATTGTTTTGGAAATGGGTTTAAACCGAGAAGCGGTTGGGAATGCTCCCTCCAGTAAGAAAGCTACCAGACGATGAATTTTGAGCCTGAACATATTTGATGGTGGCAACCTCACTCAACACAGGCCAGGATAGCCTCAGTCATTCGGGAGATTATCCTGTCATATTCCTGAACAGAATCCAAACAGATAGCTACAAAATGCCATATTTCTGTATCTCAAAACTGAACAGGATAGAGGACATGAGGACAAGAATATTGACACGGGCTAAAGTGATGGCTGTTGATGACTCGGATGTTCCATCATGTCTAGGTCTTGCAGGCATGGCTATCCGATCTCCGATCTTTGGAGTTTGCACTCCTCCCCTCATTTGTAGGTCGCAGTGGAGGGTATGTCCAACTGTCCAACCCAAAAAAAAAACTATGTTTCTTTGGGATCCCCAAGGGAATGCGCAAATCACAATCAGACCTTACGAAACGAATGTTGATCCTTGTCCCATTGGTTGATTGATGAAAAAAGAGGGGTGTCTTTACTCCTTTAACAAGAGGTTTCTATGATGATAGATGGTATTGGTATTACCAAACTGGTAATTTAACATAGCTATTGAAAATGGTCATTTATAGTGGATTTACCCATTGAAAATGGTGATTTTCCATAGTTATGTTAGTTTACCAAAGGGTACCAAACTGGCCCCTTTTACCAAAAGGACATACTTTTGATTGGAATCCGCAATTGTTCTCTGCGATGAGGTGACTTCCGACAGAACGACAACATCGTAGCTTTCGAGGTGGGCTGGAAGTGGATGATGGATCGATTTTACATCCCTAAGGAACACTAGGGAACAAAGCCTATAATGAGAAATGGCATGGAAAAAATATGACAAAATGCAATGTGCAATTTCATTATTTGATATGTTGAGATGGATAGAAAGCGTGACAGGAATTTATGTGATGTGGCTTCATTTCATTTGTTTTGATTGACATACGCATTGAGATGTTGAGATGGATAGATACAGATAGATCAAGCTATTTGTGCGTACGATGTGCAGATATTTCGATAGTAAGTATTTGTGTATATATATATATATACACTTGTATATTGTTACCTGGTAATACCTGTATGTATAGATAGACATATATATATATAGAATTGCAATTTCTGACACAGAAGTCATGTTTCAGGGGTCTACATCCACAGCAAAATATTCCCTTCCCCTGTTGACCCATCCCGCAAAGATCTGGATTTGAATTGTTCCCAGGAAAAACGTGGATGAACTACGAAATCCGTGGAAGTCATTAATGTGGTAAACCTAATGCCATAAACCATCCGCAAGTCATCCCCATTTTTATGGGTGGGATTTCAAAGATCCCCAAATGCTAGGTGGCATTGTGTGAATCCCAAATTAACCATTATTGTTGCTCCAGTAAATTCACATAGACCCTACCAGGTCGGGGTCCGAAAATGAGTTTCCACATGTTTCCACTAAAAATGGGTGATTTTCAGGTTCGAACTGTTGACATTATCTCCATTAAATTACCATGATGTCGCATTACATCATTATTAAATCACCAGTATATCACATTGAATCATCATTAAATTATCAAATCCCTATTGAATCACCATGAATCACCATTATCTTCGTTAAATCCCTATTCAATCACCATTCTATCACATTAAATCCCATTAAATCCCTAGTCAATCACCGTTCTATCACATTAAATCCCATTAAATCCCTATTCAATCACCGTTCTATCACATTAATTCCCATCAAATCCCATTGAATCACTATTTTATCACCTTTAAATTACTATTGATTCCCATTAAATCACTATTTTATCACCATCAAATCACTATTAATTCCCATCAAATCCCATTAAATCCCTATAAGATAATATGTAAGTGATATATCACTATGAAATCACCATGTTTTGCATCACTTCTGAATAAGTGACACTGGACAAACAGGGGCACCTTTGCAGGTGCCGCTTTGTCCTGGCGTCCGGTTGCAGGATCATGTGCCGCGGCGGGTTTTTCGGTGGCTTTTTTGGGTCAAGTGATGTCTCTTCCAATGGAGAAATCTATGGGGAAATCTATGGGAAATTTGGTGCTTTTCATGTGGAAATGGGAAAATCTATGGGAAAAATACGGAGCGGCCAATGGGAAAATCATCAAAGTGAATGGGAAAGTACAAGACCCGAATATTGAACACCCTTTAGAAAAACCATGTGTTTTTTAGGGGGATAGAATCCAGATATTTGGGACAGAATGGGAGTGGTTTGACCATAACTGACCCATCTCAAATTGGGCGAAGCTCTGAAAATGAGGCTGATGATCAACTAGACAGGGTAGATGCATCCTGCAATGTGGAGGCTATTCACTGACCCATATCATCCCAAATATCCAACTCACGTCACCGAGATTCACCAATGCTACTGGGTAAACCCTGGTGATTGGATGTGATTGGTTCTTGGGCTCAAAAAGCCGTAAATGAATGTAAATGGGGGAATGTGTTCAGCTTCGCGAAGTGAAAATCATTGAACATCTGACTTTTTCATGGGGCTAATCATCCAAGATTCGCCGGCATGTGATTGGCTGATTGGCCCATGAGGCTTCTGAGCCAGCCATCACTTGGGCATCACGAAGAGAAAAATCTGCAAAAATGACTTGTGCCAGCGATACGGTGAAGTTTTTTGTGAAGATATGTTGTCCAAAGGCTGAGGGATTTGACAGAAGAGAATGAGGATACATGATGATACGGCGGATGGTTGCGATTCATCCGAATCACCAGTTGAAAACGGTGGTAAACATCCCATTATTTATAGGCTTTCAACCATCCAAAGTGGTGGTTTTCCGGATTTCGCTGGCCCATCCACAGTATGATGATACAGTCAATCAAAAACATGACAGAGCTGTGGAAAAACCGACTCTTCCAAAACTCACCAAGACGGACCAAAACCGACCATAGGGCGTCTGTTAATCCATGATGGGGTCCTGGCCATTCTTGTTGAGAAATATTTAACTCCTCATACCCAGCTAAAGATAGACTTTTTCTGGATATCTGAGATCAAATTGTTGATCCATGATGACCGTGTTTGTAAATTAGATCTTGCGACATAATCATGGATTAGTTGCGACACAGAGGGTAAGTTTGAGCGATGCTATTTGATTGTTGCTTCACATCTCCATGAGAAATTCCATGGAGAAGTTGCGAGGTCTTTATCCCGTTGGTGTGCCGGAAGAAGCAGAAGCCCACTCAGTTCTCCTCCCAGACATGGTTGCTGGGCCTCGGTTAACCATCCAAAAATACTCGGAAAAATTCTTAGGATCTCATCCATAGTTTAATGGTTATCCATGGGAACCGTTCCATGATATGAATTCCATTCGATTTCGTTGGGATTGTCATGGGATTTTCCAGTTAAAATACGGGTGTGGGTGTTTTATTATTCATCAAGATGGCATTGAAAGCTCTCCAATGTCTGGAGGATCAACCCATTGAGATTTTGTTTATGCCCTGTCGCGAGCAAAGGCATGATGTATCTGTTTCCCATATTGGGGGATGGTCATCCAGTAATAGGGATCTATGATGATCTATGTAGCCATGATAGTCTCATCATGCAATGAAGTAATGTGGCTAAAACAATGTCATAAACCACCCATTACTGGGAATGGTAACCATACGGGATGATGGTTTATGGCATTGTTTTACCCACTCCGCACTTCACAGGTCAGGCCAATCACTTGGGTGACAGGATTGGTGATGGGAGTACCAAGCGACTGATTTCTAGAAAGTGCTGTGAACATCCAAGTGCTAAATACATGTTCTTGGGGTTCGATGTTGATTTGTTCATCTGGATAAATTGTAATAACATTCATATGGAAAACATGAAAACCGTACCAACATCACATGATTTCAAGTTGGTGAATCTAAAAGTCAGCTAGTTAGGGATATTCAATGATATTCAAAAGTCCCTTCCGCCAGCCGGAAATGATCTAGAATCTGGGACTTGAAATTTTGGAGATTGGACCAATTCAACCCAGGGAGAAACAGAGATACCCTCTGGTTTCATTAAACAGGCTAATTGAAAATCCTCTCTTATAGGTGGTCTCAGCTATAAACCTCCGTCTCAGGGTTTTTTTCATAGATTCACAAATGGGTATGGATCAATACCTATTAATACCATTTTTAGGGGGATGAACATCCATTTACCAGCTATTTTGATGTGAACTACAGGGGTACCAGGGTTTTGACACACTGCCAAATGGAACACCCAATGTCCTAAGGCAATACGAGAAGTTCGAACCCCCGCGCATCGTGGCAGTACCCAGAGATGCTTCCAATGGAGAGGTCTTCAAGCAGTTGAAGGAACGCTGGGCAAAGCTTGGGGGAATGAGATCATGGATCGGCCCTTCCTGGTTCACGTACCCTCTCTGGTAAACTAACATAACTATCAAAAATCACCATTTTCAATGGGTAAATCCACTATAACATGGCTATTTTCGGTAGCTATGTTAGTTTACCAGAGGGTACACTTCCTACAAAGTGAGGCCCCCATTGACGAAATCGCTGAGTTGGTGAAGATAACTCCAATAACTATAACTATGGTCTATGTTGTATGGTAGATATAACTTGGGATACTGTATCCCTCTGGGTAAATTATAACGACCTCACTGTTCTCCCTCATTGGAAATCATAGTTAGTAAGGGGAATCATCCCTAAATGGCCTTAATTCAGGTTAGTGAAATATTATAATTTACCCAGAATCCCTGTTTGCACTAACACTGAGCACCAGCGGAAGGCACCAGTGTGGTGCTCATGGCTATCATGGTGTGGCTTGGTTAATGGGGCGTCCAAATTAAGAAACATAAATGGGGCAGGCACACACTGTAACTCTTGATCTGGAAGCTAAGAGTTAGTCCATATCCAGTAGTACAATATCTTAGGAACCCCATTTTTCAGGTTGCATATTACATTTTGGAGGTGTAGTAGAGGGGTAACCCAGGATGGACTAAGTCACTAGGTAGTGATGAAGGCCAATGGGATATCAAACCACCCCCTCTATTGTTTCCAGGAAGGACACCCACCCAAAACTGGTATTTCACCGTCAAATGATGGGAATGGTAATTGGGATAGGAATGTTTGGTTCCAAAAATGAGGAAATCAAGCTATCTATCCACATATTGAGATGTTGCAACATCACAATTGGTTGAATACAGTAATGAATAGTCGTTATCCTCCAAAAAAAAGTGATGTGTCCAGAAGTTCTGTGTCCCAAAATGAGCTCTAGGCCGCCCATCTTTGAGGGGTATTTATTTCGGAAAATAACCTACGACCTGAGCCCCTTCCAAAGGAAAAACATCCAGTTGCTTCTAAAAAACGTTTTAACCTCTATGCGAGGTATGCTTCAGCGTCAGGACATGGCCGAATACTTGCTGGAATCCTGTCAAATCGAACAGCCCTGGAACTTCGAAATCCTCACAAATGTGGACAACTATGCCACCAAAGCTGGACACTTCACTGCAAAGGTTGCGATAGGTTGATAGACTGATTCCCAGAAACGAAGATCCAATTAAATCCCATTAAATCACCATTTTTCATGGTGAAATCCCATTAATCCAATGATATCAGCATTGAATCCCTCAAAACCCACATGAATGAAACAAAAATTTGCGGGGCTACCTATTGGAGACCTTGCTTCGGTTCGCCATTCAATGGGAGCATAGTTGTTTTCACCAGTGGCTACAGCTATGGGAGTTTAAAAGCATCAAACAAAAAGGAACAAGACGGACCTCGGCAAACAAAGTGGGGCCCCCCGTTGACGAAATCGCCAAGTTGGTGAAGCTCCAATGTCACTGTGGTTTATGCTACTTATAAGGTTTTTCGAAGTATTATATATATATGCTTAATGGGTGAATCTAAACCAACTATAATTATCTTTAAAATCTAGTTTAAACCATGGTTTGTAGAAAATGGTTTATTTTTACCGACTTATAACTGGGGGCCCGCTGAGCTTCCATGCCAAGCTTTGTCCAAGCGTGGCCTGCGATCTTAAACTTTCCATTCAGCCATCTTGACGACTAGTTCACTCTAGTTCATGTATTTGTAAGGTACTGGTTGGTGGTTTCAAACATGTTTTATTTTCCATAATGTATGGGATAATCCTTCCCATTGACTAATATTTTTCAGAGGGGTTGAAACCACCAACCAGTAAAGTATGTGAATGAGAATAGCAACATGTGGTATAAGAAATATATAAGATGGGTATGGTACCCTATGCTAATGCAACCTGGTAATGGTTTCCGAGCGTCTTTTGATAGGAAAAAACATTTTTACAAATTGAGTGGAACCGTTCCGTTGCCGTCGTTTCTGGCCGGATTTTTGGGAGAATCTTCCGGGTTTTGTTCCGTTTGAAAGATTTCTCCAAGGTTGACATCCACGGTTTCTCCAACGCCATTTCCAACGAAGCATGGAACCAAACAGAGTGAGCCACTCAAAATACCCAACTGATCCCTGTTGGTTGCTGATGATTCTAGTGGGCACTGTGTTGTACTACCTGGTTCTCGGTAAGCCGCAGGATACCTATTGATCAACTAGTTCTTTTGGATGGGTCAAAACCTTTTATTGCCATATTTGGGGCAATAACCAGCCATTATAACCAGTGACTTTGGGAACGGTTTGGGTATGAAGTTCACCAGCGTGGCGCTCAGGTGATTTGTTGCTCGAAGATCATGGACTCTTCCTGGCGCCCCAGCAATTGGCAATCGATTTCGACGAGCCGCTCGGCGCACGGGGGTCATTTTCCAATAGGGAAACTCATCTGCCATGTGTTTGCTATCGGTTCCATGTTGGATCTTCGGGGTATGTTATGAATGGTGTTTCTACCCTCTGGTAAAGTAACATAACTATCGAAAATGGCCATAGAAATAGTGGATTTACCCATTGAAAATGGTAATTTTTGATAGTTATGTAAACGTTTACCAGAGGATAAATTTGCTGTTCCATCCCGATCTGGAATGATGATTTAAATGAGGTATATATGTGGTCGGACTTACGAGGATTTGGGGTGATGTTGACCTGCGGCAAAGCCTGAAGACTGGGAATGGTATTGCTCAAGAATATGGGTATGGATCAATACCTATTAATACCATTTTTAGGGGGATGAACATCCATAAATCCCAGTTATTTTGATGTGAACAGAAGGGGTACTATTGGTTTTGACACACTGCCATATTGGTATGTCTGAAAATGGGGTATACACCGTGGCCTGGAAAAAATGCGGAAGATGGTGACAATTGGACCCATTGGAGTTTGGCGTATCGCATTTTCAGACACGCTCATCTTCAACATCCTTCAACCATATCTGATATTTTTATCATATGAATATCTTGGACTCTGTAGATTTATAGATCATCCTGGTTTATCAACATGATAGTTCAATCCTCCATTTTGCTTCTAGAAATTCCATGGTTTTAGACGTTTCACTCGTTTCACTCAGTGGTCACTTCCCCCGAGGCACGCAGAACAACTGAAGGAGTTGCTGCCCAAGGCCACGAAACGCAGCCAGGCTGGGCCTGGCACCACACTCAGCGCGTGCTTGGCCAAGTCCATGGAGCGCGACGCTCGGTGGTGGGCTAGGCGGTGGCGATCGGTGGCGATTTGTCGCCTGGGTTCTGTGGGTAAAACAATGATTACTGGTTGGTGGTTTCAAACATGTTTTATTTTCCACAATATATGGGATAATCCTTCCCATTGACTAATATTTTTCAAGATGGTTAAAACCACCAACCAGATTAATAATGGTTAATAATGGTTAATAATGGTTAACACAACAAAAGTTATAATAGTAAGGGTATGTTTGGGTTATATCCCATCATATTAATCCCATCATTAGCCATGAATATACCATTAATAATGGATTAATAATGGATTAATGATGAATTAATAACGGTTAACAATGGATTAATGATGGTTAACAATGGTTAATAATGGATTGATCATTGATTGATCATGGTTAACAATGGTTAACCATGATGAATAATGGACAATCATGAACAATCATGAACAATCAGAATCATAATGGTTGATGGTTATTGATGTGGGTAAAACAATGCCACCACCCAGGAATATGACTGGGGGGATGGTAACCAAAGAAGCTATAAATAGTGACTGGGGGGATGGTAAACATGGCATTGTTTTACCCACATTATTGTGGAGTCATATGCTGATTTAAGGTGTTTTGACCCCCAAATGACGAAATAGTTGGTGCTTTCAGCTTTTGTCTTGTTTTGTTTGGATGATGTGATCACTGAATTGGTTCTGTTGGCCTTCAAAATGGGGATGTGGATAGACTAAAGTGCCATTGAATGAATTTCGTAAGATCGGCAAGTTGGTTTATAACTAGGATACCTTGTGGTAAACTAACATAGCTCTGGAAAATGGCCCATTTATAGATGCGTTACCTATTAAAAATGGTGATTTTCTATAGAAAACTGTTAGTTTACCAGAGGGTAACTGGGATTTATGTTGGATAATTATCGTTGATTCTCAAGTGGCCCATGTTGGCCTGACCCATGCGTTTCTACACCTGGCTTCGTTTCCCAGCGGGATTGTTATCAACCAATGAGCAGTTAAATACCCTATTAAGAGTCAAATCCCATTCTTAATAGTTAAGTTGTGGTTGATACTATTTTAGTACTATTTTAGTTATGGATCCAATAGTTCTCAACTATGGCTATTAATAAATTAATAGTGATGTTTCTTAACTATGGCTATAGTTAAATCCTGAAATAGCCTGTTTTCATAATTGCTCATAGGCATTTCAGGAATGCCATGACCTGGGATGGATGATCCCAATGATCTTATCCCCTCTGGCAATCAAACGTGGCTAGCTGGAAAATCCCTTCGAAAAATGGAGGTTTTAATATGTTTAATGGGAATTAGAACAATTGTCAATTGCTATGTTTGATGGCCGGAGGTCAAATACTATCAGGTAACCACCCCGACCTGGCAGAAAACGCTATCAGCAGTAGAGCCAGTGGTTGGAATTTACATCAACCAACCAGAAAATCTAATCCACCAATTAGGTTATAAGCCTAAAATTGATGTCTAAAATCCCGTTCTGAAATGCTAAAAACTCCCCGTTGTTCAAGCGGCAATTTTTGCATCTCATCATTGGTTCACAATGAAATCACAATGTTCAGTTACTGGTTACCCTCTGGTAAACTAACATAGCTATGGAAAATCACCATTTTTAATGGGTAAATCCACTATAAATGGCAATTTTCAATAGCTATTTTAGTTTACCAGATGGTAATGTTCATTGGTTCAACCTCGAATTGCTGTACAGTCAAGTCCCCCTGTCGTGTCCTTTTTTGGACAGTGCTGTTTTGTGTTCCCAAAAAATCGGCAGCATTTGCCAGAAATGGTACCGAGGAAGTGCTTTCTGAGATGGTTCCTTGACGATGTCGTGGGTCGTTGGGTCGTTGCTCGGGATATTGGGCTGGGATACCTCAAGCTGAGTCAAATCTTATGACGTTTCACCATGTTTTACCAAAATAACATGGGATAAAACCAAGAAAAGATGGCGTCCAATAGTCAGCCACTAAGCTAATTACGAAACATGGAAGTCTCACAAGTCCAAGCAATAGACTATAGTGTTGCAATCTTGACACAAAAGAATCTAAAAACATCGAAAAACTGCACGCAATCAGCAAATGGATATGACCCCAGAACACTGACTGATGTTGAACATGATCGCACGATGTTGACACGTGGTTCCCCAGGTGGATTATTTACGCATCCCTCATCATCCCGTATGTCCTTGAATGTTCTTGATTTGTTTTTCCCTAAAACATTGAAGGATAATGATGTAATGTTATTGTTTTTCCCTAAATCATCCGTATTTTCCCTAACTACTATACCTGAAAGTAAATGCTCGTTGATCTTGTTGATCCAACTAGGATGGTGTCCCTGTCGAAACGATGACTCTGCGGGGAATCGGGGAAAACCATAGAACTGGTGCTGAAATCCGTGTGCTGATGAAACTCGATTCACTGAATTCGCATGTTGCATCCTTCCATTGATGATCCATATGTCATAGTCGGCATCCTTAGGAATCCATTGATGATCCAGAGATGTCATAGTCGCTTGAAAATCATTGACATGTTTGGTGTTTTGTGTTTTGCTTGCATCCTTATTGTCATTGGATTTCGGGATAGGTCACCCATTCCTCGCCGATCCCAGGACAGCGTTTACTGCAAGAAGTGCAAGGAGACCAACGTCTGCAGTGGTTTGATTCTCACGGGTTTAATATGGTCTAGTCTAATCATACCCCATAGGATCCATGTATGGTATATATGGTAACATTGGGGGTATATTGATGGTAAATGTTACCATATATAGCATACATGGATCCTATGGGTACTCAAAAAAAAAACACGGTATCTAGTCAATGGCCATTCCAGGAACCTCAATTGGAGGTACCTACCATATATAAGGCCTATGTAAGGGAATATCCCCATTGATCTAGTCAGCACAACATACAGATCAAAGCTGCAAACGTCAGAATACTACCAAGGAAGATGATCGTACTGCAGAGGGGTTTTTCCTGCCTGCTTGAACAGCTTCAACAGTGGTTATTGCACTCAATGTCTGGCAAATGCCATGAACCAGCCAGCAACAAACAGTGACACGAGGTTTCTGCTATGGTTCATTTGGGTATTGGTCGTTTCGTGTTTTTTGGCGTCTTTTGACCCCACAAATCCGTCAGCTGCCTCGCACCATGTAATCAACAAGCATGTAGCCCACAGGTTGTCCAAGGTTGAGCCAAATAAAATACCTCCATGGCATCTAGCATTGAATCCCTCGCAAATTTGTTTTGGGAGACGATGTGCCCATTAGCCATTTCCCATTTTTGTTCCATACTAGATGTCTGTCTTGTCTTTCGCCTTACAACCCTGGCCATTTGATTTGGGGCCATTTCCAGAAGATCCCATAGGGTCAATCTTGCCCGTTCTCAGTTTGGATTTGTGTGTAAACAGTGCACTGTACCCCAAAAATCTCACAGCTAATAATTAATAGTTCCATTCAAAAATGGCCATGAATTAGCTGAAAATCTCGAAAGTTTCAGGAGCATCGATGTCAGACCAAGAAGTTGGATCTTTGGTCCTTACCAGTGTGTTTGATCGTCCACCTCAAGCGCTTCGGTCGGGAGAGGCCTCAGATGATGTATGCCGTATGCTTTGCATTGTCAAAAAATGAAACACCCCGAAGCTTAGGCAGTTCGTGTTCACATCCTGGTGGCCTTCGAGCCCCTCTGCCCTGTCACAGTATGCACAGTGATCATTCTGTGACCCCATAGTGAATCGACCTGTCTGTGGTTCACTGAAATGGTGCCCTGACCGACCTGCAACTAGGCATGGCTCAAAACTGGCCTAAATTGGCTTAATTACGATAATCAGCCATTTACATAGCCATTTACGGCTTCAAGCAGGTGGCAATGATTGGGGGTCTCAAATTTCATGATACTGTGGATGGTTGCGAAATCCTGCACCACCTTGGATGGTTGAAACTCTATAAATAATGGGATAAACTTATAAACCATCTATCAACTGGTGATTCGGATTTCTTCCATCCACAGTATTAACCACTATCAATCACTATTAACATCTATTAACCACTATTAATCAACATTAATCCACATTAATCAATCAACATTAATCCACATTAATCCACTATTACCATCTATAAATCACTATTAACATCTATTATTTCATGATTTCGGTCGAAAAAAAAAGCCAGCCCTGGTGCAGATTAGACGGCCCTTTGGTGAAGATCGGATGCTCCGTGGACTTTCCCAACGAGTTGGACTTGGAGGACGCGTGGCGACGGAGCAGTTTCACGAAGAAATGGCTATGAAACAGATATATATATATACATATACATATACATATTATATTATATTATATTATATATATATATATTATTATATATATATTATATATATATATTATTATATATTATATATATATATATTATATATATATATATATTTGGATTATAGATGGCTAGAAACTCAAAAAAAAACATAGAAAAGTGATTACACTTCTATTGAAGTGGTGAATTACTGTTCTATCCTTTTGGTGGTTATATCCTAAAATCCAATGGTTTGTCATCATGTTCCCCGGTGAGTGAGGGGAAAGCCATGAAACATCGAAACACATCACCTGCCATGCCGATATGGCCACCAACGAAACATGGCGAGCCATCATCCGGCACCCAAACACTTAGGCATCTCTCTAGCAATTGCCGCCCCCAAAAAAAATCACCCCTTGAAACCCTGGTGTACTGCTGTCCATTGTATCCATTTTGGAGTACCATGTAGTTTACCATGAATGTAGTTCTGTATATTTAGTACTAGGATAATACCGGAAGATCATGGTGACTGGCCATAAAACATCGGTGAACTGAGACACCTGGATTTATCCAGGAAGAATGTTAGTAGAGCAATGTCATAAACCAACCATCTAGATTGATGGTTTGTAAAACCCAGTTATAAATGCTGATTTTTTTGGGGGATGGTGGATCCTATTGCTTTAACCACATCAGTCCGCCAGGGTTCGCCAGGAGTACATGTGCCAAAAGGGCGCGAGATCTGCGAGTTCCACGCGCTATGAGCTCTACGGGGTCATCAACCATCATGGCAATGTGGGAGGTGGTCACTACACGGCCAATGCTGTGCCTTGGAGCGGCAGCGAAAAGGGACTAGGAAATCCTCGGTGTTTTTGGGTAAAAGGGACACAAAACATGGGCCGGGAATGTTTTATGAAACACTTTGGTTCAAGGTCAAAAACTGACTATAAAGAATTCGGGTTGGCTGGTTGCTTCTCGAAACCAAGGAAGAACTGAAGAGTCACGATCTGGGCTTCAACACATCCGTTCTCTCCCATCCCTGAGTCAGCGAGAAAACCCATTTGAATCCTGGAATTGATTCAAGGAAGAACTTGCGAAACATAAGGGAACCCTTACACTTGGATTGAAATTCCACCTAAACTGTGCTTTTTCTGGCACAGTATCCCAAAGAAATCACTGCATCCACAGATACAAATCGCCTGGGCTCTCGATGGGAATCGATCCCATTGTGAGGTGGATTAGTTCATCATAGGTCACTGGGAGACAATCCTAATGAGTGGTCTATTTCAGGACCCCATTGATTTATCACCCCATGATATCTTACAGTATCCGATTCCATTGCCTATATGGCCTATGTTGCTCATTATATTGCTTCAACCGTCTATGACCTCATTTGCCGCACTTACTGCATTTACGCTACAGTGAACCCAGCTGAAAATTCATGGTATGTCACGATATTGTGTTCATGACTAAATCGGACAACATCCATTATTCTTTAGCTGATGGTTGCTGGTTTGCAAGGCCAAGATTCCCCTATTATAACATTATCATTGTAAATTATCTCCAGAATGCCAAACCACCGGGCTCCAACCCAGTTAGCTCATGGCTTGGAACCCAAAAGCTTGAGGTTGGAAGTTGCTTCAACCAGTTCATTGGGTACCCTCAGTCAAACATTCTGCAGTAGCCCAATTCCAACAGGCTGATTCCCCCAATTAGTCTATAATCCACATTCTAATCCACATTCACCAGTTCAATATATCTACCACCCGAGTGAAATCGGAGTTATGTCCGCCAACTCAACGAAGTCTAGGACACCACCATTGCAACCACCAGTGAATTCCCTTGGCCAAACATGACCTGCCTTCGCCTGCGGTCAGGTGGTAGTACCCCCAAGCGCCAAGACGCTGGAGTTGGGCGAATGGTTCAACTTCAATGACTCCATCGTCAGCAGGGCAACTCGTCTCGTGCTCGAGCACAGCAGCTGGATGGGTGTTTGAAAGAAAATGTGTTGATTGCCATTCAGGAAACATATTTACTAATCAGTTCCTAATCAGCTAAGAACTACACATGTTGAGCCATGAATCGAGGGAATATTGGATACATTTGGATACCTTCAAATCCGTTTCTGAGGCCGTAAATGCTGGGTCCTGGACCGCAGAAGTTTGGTTTTTAGATGTTTTTAGCAGTACCTACACCTTGGCAGTTGTAATATACTCCTGTTCGTGAGACTCCAAGTTCTAGAAAATTGTGAATCTAAACTTCTGACCCAAATTTTCATAATGCGTGTATAATCTCATTAATCTCATTGTGACCCAAATTTTCACATGACTTCACTCTGATTGGTCGAGCCTCCCATCAACCCCACCAGATTTCCCAAGGCAACTCCGGAAGATCTGGACACTCAGGTGCGGTGATTGCTTGGTGGGTCGATGGATGGGCCAGCGAAATCCTGCACCACCACCACCAAAAGGATGGTTGAAAGCCTTTTTTTATGATGGGATAAACGTTACCACCGTTTTCAACTGGTGATTCGGATGAATCGCAACCATCCACCCTATGTTTTCATGAAAAAAATTGATATATTTAAATCTGGTTGGTGGTTTGGCACATGAATTTTATGACTTTCCATTCAGTTGGGAATTTCATCATCCCAACTGACTTTCACTCCATCATTTTTCGGGTTGAAAGTTGAAACCACCAACCAGACATATTTCAATTGTTGATGTTAGTGATAGTGGTTTCATGATGATTTTACCATGGTCAGCTGGGATGGTCGAAATCCAGACTTTGGGTGTTTCCATAGCCATGGGGGTATCCCAAGCTCGCTGGATTTCATGGAAAATGCCAATCAAAAAACGCTGGATGAGAACTGGGGTAGCCCTATGACATAGGAAACCTCCATGTTGTCAGAGATTTCCCAAATGAATTCTTTTGATGGTTGCGTCCCAAAATGGTGGCAAGGCGACAATCCCACGGAATCCACAGAAGAGAAGCATCAGCCCCTATCTCATATTACACTCCCAAAAATATCGGAACCCCAAACAAGACATGTTGTTCCAACTGTTTTCATGAGAAAATCAGCTTGCAACGCCATGTTCCGATTTTTGTTGTGGCTCCGGCGGCATTTTTGGACCAGCCATGGTGGTAACGCAGATTGCCCTACAGGATGGGGCCCCCAAGATGGCTAAGTTGGTTTATAAGTGGTTTAACATTGGTTTATGGTAGATATAACTATAGTTAATGCAGGTTATATTGGTTTATAAACCAACTTATAACTGGGGGGCCCCATCCTGTACGCTCAGGCCGCCTATGTTCTCTTTTACAGGCGAATAGATTGAGGTCGGCGGAGTCATCTGGTGGGAGTTCACCATTTCAGCAGCCGATCAACGATGGGATCAGGTCTTTTCCATCGAAAATAGTTCCAGGTTAGAACATGGAATAGTTCCAGGTAACAATAGTTCCATGGTTAAAGAAAAACCTACAAACTAGTTCCAGGTTAGACAGTTTTTTCTTAAACCTTGGGATATAATATACTAGTGTATCCGAAGACGGAGGCGCCCAATTTAACCGTTCAAAGTTGTATTTTAGCAGGGGAAAGCCAATGCAGCCAGTGGAATCCGTCACTATTCTGCACAGATATTGGATGAATTGGATGTGCATCCCACGAATCGGATCAGTGGTTTACAACCCATACAACTCTGGGTAATGTCAACCCTGGATTAGTAAACCCCTAGATTGTTTAGTTGGAAGGGTACCATTTAAGTATCATATCATGACTATTGGAGGAGTACCCCCCCTAATTGTCATAAACCATGGTTTAGTCTCATCCGGGGTTGACATGTTTCCATATCACGGTATCATAGTGTTACCCACTGAGTAACTGGGATTCACCCCTAAGCATGGGTCGAAGAACTGGGTACTTGGGTTTTTCACAAAACTTGGACGTTTCAAGCAGAAATTGTCGCTGTTCATTTGTGGTGCCCTGGAAACTTGATGTTTGACTAGCAACAACATCATGCTGGCAGGTCCTCCTCCCCTGACTGAGTGACCCATTCTGGGGCGCGAATGAGCCCGGCGTTGTGATGAGCCCATGCTTTCCTGCGAATCTATGGATTTCAGCAGCTGAATGCGAGACTTGGCATCTCCAGATGAGGTCGGTGGTTGAAACATGTTGAAACCAGCAACTGGAAAGGCTTTCGGGGAGTCATTGAGAGCATAGTTGTGTGCTCGGCAGTGAAGCTTGCTAACACCAAGACGTTCGTAGTGTATCCCATCTTGGATATTACCTTTAGATTGGTATTCTTAAGACCCCGTAATTGTTATTGGTGAACTCCTCATTCCGGTGGCAGAGGTAGAGAGCGGCCCCGTGCCACGTGCCACCTGAAAGGTGGCCAGAAAGGTGGCACACATGCAGCTGCTTTTGAGCGAAACGAAAAAGAATGGAGCTCCATGGCCTAGAATATGGTTCTGGATCAATGCCTACCATTTGCAAGTGGGGAATGAGATGGAATGAGCATCTGATTGCCAGCTATTGAATGATGTTCACCAGGGTTTTGATGGGTTTTGAATGTTTTGACCCATCCCCAATTTCTTGCATCGCCATCCAAAATCGATCCTGGTCTCTACCTCGGCTGCAGCTCAACGTGGTCAGCTATGGCGCAGCCATTGCAGCTTGTGGAGGACCATTCTGGGGGTATAATGGGAAGACAGTTGGGACATCATGGGATACTGGGATATACAACCAACAATATCAACAATATGATATTGGTATATATTGGTTTTGACCAGTTTTATGTGGTATGTAGAGCTAAGAAAAACTATTGCAATAAATTGACGTGAAAGATGATAGAATGAGATCGTGAGGAACCAGGGTTTATCATGGATCCTGGTGGTTTTCTGATGGGTTTGTTTTAGAATTACATAGATTGTCCTGTAATTGAGAAACTTCAAGACCCGATAATTCTGGAAAAAAATTGTCCATCCCCTTTTTTTCAAGCCCATATCCCACATCACCAAGTAAAAACCTGCTGGTGATGAGAGTACTGAAGCACATATTCTTGCAGGTCATATCCTGATCTTTGTACGTTGTCAAATGATATCTCCCCATGATTGTTGGGCAAATCCCTTGTGCTCATCTGCCTACATTTGGGAAAAAAAATAGTAGAAACTAGTATTAGTAGAACATATCCCAATCGATCCCCGAAAAAACGAAACAAACCACAAAATATGGACCCCTTCCCCCCCCAAAAAAATGGAGGACATACAGGATGGTGCCCCCCAGTGATGTTAGTTGGTTTATAAGCCATTATAATCCCCATTAACTAGTTCGTTATATCTACCATAAACCATAGTTAAACCACTTAGAAACCAACTTAGCTATCGAACGGGGGCCCCATCCTGTAAAGATGTGAATTTTAGGATCCAGGATTCCATAACCTGGCATTCTGCCAGGTTATGGGGGGCGCTGGGCAGCAGCGTCCAGAAACTCAGTAGTTGAACTGGGATCAAGTTATGGCAGTTCTGGATACCCTCTGGTTATGTCAAAATAGCTATTGAAAATGGCTATTTATAGTTGATTTTCCCATTAAACATGGTGGATCTTTCCATAGTTATGTTAGTTTACCAGAGGGTATGGATATTGAGATCTAGATTTTATATGATTTTATGGGATCCAAAAGTTGGAATGTGGGATGTTTTCTGGGAGTGTAGGGCCAATGTGTAGTTTTCTGGGATTATTTTTCCAGGTGATTTCTGAGTGGTGCGCTGGGGCCAAATTCTTGATGGAGTGTTGCCAGTGTTGCCCGTGGACTGATGGGTTTACCGGTTGACCCATTTTCTCCGACGAAAGACGGTGCTGAAGATGACCACCCAGGCTGATTGGGTTCATGAGCATCCCATTATATCCCCACATGTAGGTAAACCTGTGGTAAACAGTTGGTTAATCATGCTAAACCTACAAGGTGGTGCCCCCTAAAGTTATAAATGGGTTATAATCCCATTAACTATAGATATATCACCTATAAACCATAGTTATTGGACTTATAAACCAACTTAGCTAACTATGGGGCACCACCTTGTATATCACCTATATCTATGATTATTTGTGTATCTATGGTTACTTGGGAAATCCCCTTGATCCCTCTTGAATGAAGGGAGTCCAGCAGCAACCACGGTTAAAATTGTTGCCGCCTGGTTGGATGTTTACTGATGAACTCTTTGGGCATCCCAGGTTAAACAATGTTAAACAGGGATGTCTGAAGTTGGATGGGAAGTTCCCAGGTTGCCCAGCAATTTCGATGTTTCTCCCAAGATCAGCCTTCATATCCCCCCCCACAAGTTGCCAGTCATCCGAAGTTAGGGATTTCCCGTGGTGTTTGGTGAAATCCCTGGCACTTCGCCCACATTTCCCAAGGCTCATGCTCTTTGACCAGCTCTCGCCCCAATCCTTGCAGCGTCTTGGACAGCAATCTGACTCCGATGTTACGATGTTCTCGTCTTTTCTGATGAGTTGCTTAGTAGGTAGATGTAGGTAGTAAGTCCCAATGTTCTGTTATTGAAAGTAGCGTTTATGCATAGTTCGATATGATGCATTGCTACATACATAGGTACCGGGGGGCTAGCATACACATATATATATAGATATGTGTGTGTGTGTATGTGTGTGTGTGTGCGTGTGTCCAGATACATATTTAATTTTGTTTGTTCGCAGTCCCACTTTAGTATTTATCCAAAATAATTTGTTTCCTTTCAAACTCCCATGTTTGCTGGCTATCCACCTGTTCCTTGTTGCTTCACCATGAAATATCAGACCCTCATTGGTTGCCTGAGATGTTCAAACTAGTCACTTCAGCATGGTTGAGCTGCATGGGTGTGACTGAAATCATGGTATACTCCAACAAAACCATGATTTATCATCAAATGTTCACCATAACATTGCCAGTTCGGGAAAATGCCCCAGTTTCAACCACCACAATTCATGTATCCAAGAGCCATCAAAGTCCTCCCCGGTCTCGCACGTAGTGAGGCCCAACTTGGTGACGTTCAACGGCTACTTATCGGCTCTGCAAAAGGCGGCACGATGGGTTGGGCGACCCAGTGGGGTTGGCGGGAGCTTCAGCGGCGATGGAGGGTCCAAGCAAGAAAAATGGTGGGTTTTCTGAGCAAAACTAGGGATATGAAATGATATAAGTAGCACACAGGGTATGGGCAGCAAATCTAAGGGTCCCACCTGTTGCTCGCCACAATTTGTAGGTCATCAGGTGCTGCTTCAGGGTCCTTCAGCTTCCCCAATTCTGATTTGTTCAACGCCACTTGAAATGGTGGTTCAATGGTGGTAAGCCCCGAAATTGCTGATGTTGCCGAGAAGTTTAGCTCAGATTCTACTACTGTCCTCATCTTTTTGGGGTTTGCAACACTCCCACCAGGAGCAAGCTCTTTCACCGGAGCTTGGCAGCGAAATGGGACCTCTCGACGCCTCAGCCTCAGTCCCAAGATACCCCCAGTTATGGGAGAAACTTTGCTGGTTGTTCTTTTTTACTAGTGATTATGGATCATTCCCGAAAATTCCCTGCTAAGCACCAGTAAGTTTCAGAAAAAGCCAAATTTGGGGGTTCAATAGTTTCATTCTTGGGTTGTCCCAGCTAGCCCCCTGTATTGCTTCAATTCCCGATTTGCTTTGGTCGAAGCGCCGTTTCTGGTGGTCAAACCTCCACTTTTAGTGGCTAGATCCACATAAAATCTATTAGATGTGAGTAAAACAACAATAATCCATCCCCAATTTCACCATTTGTATAGGTGGTATGGGCTACCATTCCCAAATTTTCATGGGTGGTTTATGGAAGTTTATGGCATTGTTTTACCCACTTTCGATGTGATTTTTGGGGCTGGGGCTCGCAGGTTCCAGCCTATGGAGCGCAAGTGGCTGCCTGCGCTGCAGCTCGCAGTTGGATGCAGGTGGGGGCAGCTGGAAGCTGAAACCCCATCGGATCGGAAGTGGTTAACCATAGCTATAAGCCACTTATATAAATAGCTAGAGATTTCCAGGAAATAAGTGGGGTTAGGATGGCTTAGTGTTATCTATGGTTACTACAAGTGGATCTTACTTGTAAATGGTGGATCCACGAAATGGGGACTTACTGACCATGGTTGCCACTTACTAAGTGGGATGGTCCTCCAAGTAGGGATTATCGGGAATTTGAAATAGCTATGGAAAGTATCAATGTTTAATAGGTCAATCATCGAACTAAGTGGGCCTTCAAGTATACTGGAGCGTACTTTTCTACTAATTTGAAGTTACTGAGTTTTTACGAACAAAAATAGTGGCTCTACCCAACAATAACCTACAAATGGAGCATATAACCAACAGATTGCGTTATGAAAACCATTCCATGGGGAGAGAGGGTGTAAAATAGGAGGCAGAATGGAATTTACCATGTTTATATAGCACCAACCAAAATGGTGCCACAAAAACCAACAAGTATATATAATCGGGATATAATGGGAATATATTGGTTATGGATAATATGTACGGACTTTTTTGGGATATACAACAATGTGATATTGGAAAAATTGGAGAACACATATGGCAGGCTTGACATCTTTCGCAAAGGTTTCAAGAGTGCCCTACACTTTGAGTAGTGATTTGGTGGATGTCAGGAGCCCATCTTTTTCCCATATTTGAAGTTAGCTAAAATTACCCTCTGGTAAACATACAAAAAACTATGGAAAATCACCATGTTCAATGGGTAAATCCACTATAAATGGCCATGTTCAATAGCTATGTTAGTTTACCAGAGGGTAGCTAAAAATTACTGTTCGCTTTTCACCAAGGCAATCTACAACGAAAATGACGTAAAGTTTCCTCATTGAAATTATGTGGCTTGCGATCCAAACGAATGAAGGTGGGGATTTCCCTGAGTACAACCACAATGAAAATGGCTGGCTATTGAAAATGGCCATAGAAATAGTTGATTTTCCCATTAAAAATAGTTATTTTCCCATGAATTGCAGCCATTCAATTCCAAATCTCCGATGAAAAATGGTTGGCTGCCTTTTCGTCTCAGAAAAACTGAGCGACCACTGGAGGGAGCGGTTCGGAGCGACCACTGGTCTCCTCTTTTTCTCTTATCCCTTACAGGACGGGGCCCCCAAGATAGCTAAGTTGGTTTATAAGTGGCTTAACAATGGTTTATGGTAGATATAACTATAGTTAGTGGGGATTATAATGGTTTATAAACCAACTTATAACTGGGGGGCCCCATCCTGTATTCCCAACCACATGACAGGTTGATAGGTTGCTTCTAAGTCTTGTTCCTAACTGTCCTAACTCAAGTGATGGTGATTTCAAGTGCTGCAAACCCTTCCAATTCCGAATCCAGTTTCTAAGCAATTCCAGACAAGATTTGGCGATCAAACTGTTGGTACCCGGTTTTTCACATCAGAATAGCTGGTGAATGCGAAGTTCGTGTTGAGACTTACACCCTGTGAATCCATGGTCAATTCCTCTGCGGCTTCGTCCGAAAAGCAGGGTACCTCATGGTCTGAATGGCCATAAATACTTGGAGGTGCAGTTGGGGTTATTAATGGCTATAACTACGGGAGTTTAACCCCCATGAGATGGGATACAAGCCTTACAACTATGGCCACGCCGCAGGTAGCTGCCCTGCTACGAGAGCTCCGGAAGTGTCAACTTCAAGCGGCGACCCGGTTACAGCTATAGGAGATGACATGCTGGGCCAATGATGTGGGTTTTCTTTGAAAATAAGGTACCCTGTTTAGGCAGTCCTCTAACGGTAATTAATCAAGTACGTGGCAGGGAAATCCCTGAACAACTCAACTTATAGCGAAAAGCATTGATAAATGATAAGGATTAATAAGCCTGGTGATCATGAGTCCTCCAACTAGGCTTATCCCGGAAGTTATCCCATATAATGTCAACCCTGGATTAATAAACCGCAAACGGCTGTTTAATTGGGAGGGTACCATAAAAAAGTATTAGATGAAATGACTATTGGGGGAGTACCCCCCTAATTGTCATAAACCATGGTTTAGTCTCATCCGGGGTTGACATTAGTCATGGGTTAGTTAGTGAACTAACCCCACTATCCACGTCTATCACGATCTGTGGGATGATCCTGATGATCCTCCAAGTACCTCTTTCCATTGGTTAATCACATGGTCTTTATCCATTAATATATTAACCACCATGATATTAACCATTAATTTCCATTGGTTATCCAACATACCACGGAATATCATGGTGGACCGAGCCCCATACCACTAGAAATTCCCATGTGGCACCGGACCATTGGGATGTGAATATAACTTTTCACCATAAAAGTCATCACCCGGTGATATGTTGGATATACCCTAGCCGCTCCCTAGCCCTAGTTGTTACGATGTTATACATTGTTGGATGTAACCACTAGGGCTCCAAGTGGTATGCACTCCATGTTACATATGATATTGGTTAACATGTAATATTGTTCTGCACTCCAACAATTACATGTTACGATTGGTAACGCTAATATGCTCCATGTTACATATTACTATTACCATCTGGTTATTTAACATAGCCATGGAAAATCACCATGCTATTAATAGGCAAACCATCTATAAATGGGCCATCTATACCATGGCTATGTTAGTCATAACCAGAGGGTATATCCGAATTGGTATGCACCCCGAAGACATAGATCAGCTTGCGCTCCCAAGGATTCCTGGATGAAGCAATGGACAGTCTACTCCTTAGCGCGAGGCGACTTTTTCGATGCTGACTCCCCTGAATTTGACCTCGCTATCTGGGTATATCTGGGTAAACCCTGAGAATTGATAGGTCTTAGGTTCATAGATGTTCATAGGTTGTTTGTTGCTATAAATGGAAAAAAATAGAGAGACATATTGTGTAGCCAAAGATTAAGTGAATCTGAGGGTAGTCTCGGGACAAAAAAAAGTTGACTGGAAGATGTTCGTATTGGAAATAGCTATTTGTTGGGTTCTATGTTAAATTTGGGGAGCGCACTTGGATGCCCTGAGTTTTAACGCACAGAAAATCATGTTGCAAACCGACGTTGATGTGGGGTTCGACGTTCGTTTTCAGGCTGGTACCAGCTGGAAGAGTAGGTATTTCTGTCAGGACGTACTTGGATGCCCTAGTTGGCTTGATTCATTGTATATTAGCGGAGGATTTCCTGGTATATTCCCAGCCGCATTCTTGACGTTAAAACGTATAGCATTGTTTCTACATGTATCTACTCTCTCAATCAAAGCATTATTGCTCGTGTTGTGCCAGTGATGTCACGTATGTTTGTTTTCTATCCGACCGCAGATTTTTCTGTAAGATAACATGCCACTGGCAAATCCACCATCAGCATCCAGATGTTCCCATCAAAACAGACTATTGGTATACCATCATCATTCAACGGCCAGTTTGGATGTATATATACTGTAATAATCTGTACATGTATGTATGTATATTATATATATATTGTATGTATATATATATATTGTGTATATATATATATTGTGTATATATATATTGTGTATATATATATATATTGTGTATATATATATATGTGTGTAATACGTACACCTCTGAACATATTGAGAGTGTTTTCCTCATGTTTGATTATGCTGCTACCTGGGGAGGGCCCGCAGGTCAGATCCACTCGTCCAGCATGGCTACTCCGCAGGCGCGGGTTCCCGTCACCAGCAGGGAGGTGGGGAGGTATCGACCGGGGATCCGTTACAACGACCGAAGCCGTTGTTTTCCGTCACTGGAATGATGGGAAATGGATTTGGGGACTCCCCAAAGTCCGTATGATCACAGGTATTTTCAGGTTGGTGACAAATGATGGTTGGTTGATTATGAGATTAGGTTATATACTACCCCATATATCGGGTTTTTTTCACTATCCATGAAGTGGGAAATCCGTTCTTAACCAACCAATGATGACGACAAAGAGTTTTGAACACTGCCCACTTTAAATGGCCGTCAGACCAGATCAAACCGCCACATGATGTTTTGATGTGCTTGTTGTTTGATTGCAAAAACTTGAGTGTTTGATGCCTAGAATGACTGTTGCCATTGGCAGTTCCAAAAGATGGACCACCACCTTTTAACTGATCTTGTTCAAACCAATGTCGATGCAAATTCTGTACCTGACTCCTAGCCGGTTACGTTTTCCGATCTCGCGTTGACAACCCTCAATGCCAATCAAGTACAAGGCGGGTCCCCCTGGTCAGCAGAGTTGGTGCACATACCCGTTTATGTAACTCCGATATACTATGATTCATGGTAGATCTAACTGTCAATCAACTATTGTATATATACATATATATATATATGTGCATATATAACTGAATTATAGTTGAGATTTTTCGAGTTTTCCCCCAAGTTTGTTTGCTGCTATATAGTAGATAAAACTATCGTGTTCATGGGTTTTATAAACAAACATTTCATTGGGGCCACCTTGCGGGAATGCGAACATCCAAATAACGAGCCTGCAGCATTGATTCAAAAGTGAGCTTCACGTTCATTTTCGAGATGATCTATACTTGTTATTTGAATTTATTTGATATGTACACATTATATACCATATCACGATCTTCCATATATATATACATATATATATATATACATATATATATATATACATATATATATACATATATATATATACATATATATATACATATATATATACATATATATA
>Ga0126342_10000303_pt1 | contig 48119 bp, 46 predicted proteins | sample Cyp1metagenome_FD_92528 | JGI IMG/M metagenome (GOLD analysis project Ga0126342, IMG submission 92528) | Coral microbial communities from Lord Howe Island, Old Settlement Bay, Australia - Cyphastrea 1 metagenome | ecosystem: Host-associated > Invertebrates > Cnidaria > Coral ...
ATATCATATACATATCATATACATATCATATACAAATCTGTATTGATCTACAAAGCTGAGGCTCAGTGACCTGAAAACAAGGAGAAAAAAACGATATTAGTGTCACATGAAATAGATATGATATAAGGTGACCCTCTGTGGATATAATATCTACATTTAGATATATTACCCTCTGGTTTTTTAACATAGCGAACTGGAAAATCCATGATCAATGGAAATTTATAGCTGGGAAAATCCATCCTATTTCGATGAGGGCCATCGAAAAACCATGGCTATGTTAGTCATAACCAGAGAGTAGATATATCAGATATCTGTACTAATTCAACATTAATCTACATCAAAGCTCTTCGGGGCCGACCTGAGATCCTTCAATCCTTCAACTTCCCATAGAAATTCAGTCAAATCTAAGATATGATATCTAATATCTAGACATTTCAATTTCCCATTTCCCATTATCTATATATATATCATATATATATCATATTCAGTCAGGAGACTTCACCAAATTCTTCTCCGCATTGACTTCTGGCCAGTCGACAGACCCAGCGGATGATCAACAAAAAGCGGATGGCCCCATTTTAAATGTGTCTGTTCCATGGAGCAAATCAGCAAAGGCTATATAATACAAAAACATATGTGAACATCATAAATATAATCTGTAGATATATATATATATATATAATCTCTATATATATATAATCTATATATATATGTATAACTATATATATATATTTATACATCACACAATCCTTCAAAGCGACAAGTTTCGGCCCTTTGGCCACAGAAAATCGGGAAGCCAAATTGCGCCATGAAACCTGTTGGGATCCTGGTTTCTCGAGTTGGGAACGGAAGTTCACCAGCGACATTTTTCCCACTTTGTTGGGAAAGTCATAAAATTCCATGGTTCCAAACCACCAACCAGAGTAGATTGTATAGAACATATATCAACATATATTACATATCTATGAAACTACTACGAATATATACATACACAGTAAATAATGGTAGTTGTGTGTTTGCCGTTGTATCTATCTGTTTTTTCTTCCGGAACATCTTCTGCAGAACCATCCTCCGCACCTGACTCTGACTGTTCCAGTTGGAAGATATCGTACCTCAAGGGTGGCTGAAGGGTTGTTAAACAATCAAGATACCTACTAATTTGCTTTCCTCTATCTATATACATCTATCTACTATCCACTATAGTTCGGTGGTAGTAATCATAATATGGAATACCCCGTGTTTGCACCGCTTCCACAGTATAAAATCGCTGGTTTATGGATGGGTATTCTCCAAAATATGGTAGTAATAGGTTTAAAAACCCATCCCCATATTATATACATATATATAATTGGATGATAAATCTATGGAAGAAACTGCTCAATCTTGGAATGGGGATGATAAACAATGATAAACAATCCATGTGATATATCCAGTATCTTCTTGGAATATCCGGGTTCCACAATTCTGTTTCCCATTGCCAGAAGAATTTGGCATAAAATTGGCATAAACCCAACAGTTTTGTGGGAACATAGTGGGACATCCAACAATCTAACATTATATACCATCTGGTTATTTAACATAGCCATGGAAAATCCCCAAAACAAATGGAGGTTTTAAGAACGGTAAACCATCTATAAATGAACCATGTTCCATGACTATGTTAGTCATAACCAGAGGGTAACTAACAACATCCGATGTGCGTCTGAACATGGAGATACCCGCTTTAAAAAAATGTACCTTTTTTTGTACCCAAAAAGGGTACCAAAAAAGGACCATCAAAGAACAGCTGGGTACATCGCAATCAGAACCTGGGTTTTTTGAAAAAATGTCACAACTGGGTGCGTCCCAAAATGACTTATTGGTGCGTTTTACGTAGGGAATTTTCGGGAATGATCCACTGGCTAACTAGCAATTTCATAATCCCAGCAACCCCCAGCAACCCATCCATTCCCTACGTTTAGCACCAGTAAGATGAAATCAAATTTCCATGGTTTTCCCATAATTCTTGAGACAATTATAGTGTAAGTCATGGAGCATTTGCTCAATGATTTCAATGCCATAGCCTCCGGTAGCCACCAACATAGCCATGAAAAACTAGAATTCATCATAGGTACTTTATCTGGATGGTGGTTCACCAACCTCTGAAAAATATGAGTTCGTCAGTTGGGATGATGAAATTCCCAACTGAATGGAAAGTCATAAACTTCATGTTCCAAACCACCAACCAGTTATGTATCTACTTTCACCTCCATATTCCATAGCGTTTTTAAAGCTTTCCAGAGGTTAATCCCTTCCTTCTGGTCACCAAAATGGATGGAAAAGGCACCATGTATAAAATTTACAGACATTTAGAACTCAATGATGTTCAATGGTTGTCCCATAGAATTATAAATATATATATATATATACATTTTTTAGGGCACCTTGTTTTTTTGACCCCCCCTTGTTTGTTTGATCCCCCACAGCCGGGCACATCTGTAGATCCGCTGTCTGGGAGTCACCTGGCGGCTTCGATTCCAGGAACGTGGTTTGATGAAAAACCTGTGGTCCTTAAACATGGCGATTGAGAATCCTCGATACTTTGGGTTTTTTCTGGGAAAAGTGTATCGAAATCAATGGGTGCTATTCCAGCCATGTTTGATGACCAGGTATGGAAAGGTTCCTGGTGAATCCCAGGTTGCATCGCTGGTAGAATCTCCTGCCTCTTTTGCTGTTACAACCATTCAACCATTGCCGGACTTCCAAGTGCCCCAATCTTTGATTCATGTTTGCTGGAACTACCCTCTGGTAATGACTAACATAGCTCTTGAAAATGGTGATTTGTAGTTAGTCGATTTACCCATTAAAAATTGTGAATTTCCATGGGTATGTTAGTTTGCCAGAGGGTACCCTCCTGAAAACTGCCAGAGTTTGAGGAAAGATCTTTGATGATTTTCCGGCTGAGCTCCAACCCTGCTTTTTTTGGGGGGTGGGATATGGTGGGATATATCCATTTATGCATATGATATCATCCTATAACTATAAGAACAAGTACTATGACCACTATAATCACTACAAAAAAATGACCACTATTAGACTATATCAACCACTATTCTGATAACATACCTGTTGTAACTTGCATTCATAACCCACACTTAGTACGCCCCCTCCGCGCCTCCCACAGTGTCTTCCACCAAGGACGAAACGCCCGCGCGGCTTGGACAGCTCCTGGGAACCAGCCGGATATAATTCCATGGATGGACCGACAGTTTGCTTATATATTTATTAATGTGAATAAACACTAGGTGAATTCTTTTGTTCGTGATAGATATATCGAGCATCACCTGGTTAATATGGGTTAATGGATTATGAACTAGTGAATGTGGGCAAAACAATAATAATAAACCAGCCATTTGGGCATGGTTGAAATCCCACCTATAAAAATGGCGATATATGTTATTAATTATACACCTTATGAATCCTTATCATCATATATAGTATTGTCATCGTATATGATATGTTAAATATATTAAATATATTAAATATATTAAATATATTAAATATATTAAATATACTAAATATATTAAATATATTAAATATATTAAATATATTAAATATATTAAATATATTAAATATATTATATATATTATATATATTATATATATTATATAGTTACATCCTGATGCTTGCTTGTTCGCAATCGTTGGTTACAACTTCAGGCCCATTTTGAAATGGAGTGAAACCGGTTCTTTCGCCCGCAACTTGGGTTGGCAGGGTAGGGTGAACCGACGCTTCTAGCCATGTTGAGAGTGGCTAAATCCCCACTTGTTGCGGAATGAATCTGGGCAATTTAGAATAATTCACTCTGAATGTTGGGCCATTTTGGCATGATTCCCCTTAAAACCAGGATTCCAGTGAGGGAGAACAGTGAGGTCGTTATAATTTGCCCAGAAGAATTGTCGCCAAGCTCAAAGTCCGAGGTGCTTGAAGAGGAGACAAGCTTGGCAATTCACGGCAAAGTGGGTGGCGAAAAACTTGCACTCCTCGGTGATTTTTTTTGGCCTATGATATTCTATGATTGGCTTTTTGAGGATGTATCAGGGGGTCATATAATGGGGATATTTCATGGGATATATTATCAAATGGAATAGAAATGTCAAAAGTGAAAGTTTCTCCAAAGGGTATCCATTACCAAAAAATCCAATGGCAAATTTGATCTAAACGTCGCGCCAAGTAACAGGTGTTCCACAGTTTCCGGCCAAAAATGATCCCTTCAATCCATTGAATAATATATATATATTATTAATTAAAATATATTATATTATATTATATGAAAATATATTATATTATATTATATTATATTATATTATACTATATTATATTATATTATATTATATTACCATGTTATATCACAATAACATATACAGAATCAACCTTTTTTTGAGGGTGATGTTCTGCAAAACATCACCCTCCCATCTGGAAATCCATCCACCGCGACGAAGAACAAGTGTGCCGTGTGCCGAGTGACGCTGACCACAGAGCACAAATGGAAGCACTCATCCACGGATTCAGCGTTGCAAATGCCTCACAAACTCGACAAACCAAAGAGAAATAACAAGGAGGTTGAAAGACAAGTTGTTGGCCTCAAAAAAACATGGGTTACTTTCAGATGGATAGATATTGACATCTATTTTGAGTATGTGTTGAGTATATTGACATCTATTTACCATGTTTTTTTAACCATCAATCTCACCTCTTCAACGGAAAAACTGCCGGCAACTGCCTGGTGCTTCTCGGGTGGTGATCAGCTTCCAGTCCAAGTTCTTCTCTTCGCTCAAGGTGGGATACTCCTGGTGAACAGATGAGTGGATGGCCCAGTTGGCCCATTTTTCCCGGGATTTTCCATGGATTTCTTGGTGATTTTATGGGGGATTTCACCAAGGTTTTTTTCCCTCCATGGATGTGTTAGGAGAAATCCACTGGCGAAAAAACCCGAGATTTTAGAAGCTGACTCTGATGGATTTTCCGATTTCCCCCATAGAAGGTGATTTTTTGGGGGATGTTCCATAGATTGGCGATTTTTTTGGATTTTTGGGTGACTCTGATGACTAGTGGCTTTTGATGATTGATATGATTGGATCGAGGGGTGAAGAAATGAGATTGTTCGATGGATTTTGGGGGATGGAAAATGTGTGACTTTGTGCTATGGAGAATGGCCATGGAAATAAGTGGTAAATCATCTACAAAATGGTTATGTTAAATGTTAAATTACTGGACGGTAGATGTATGTAGATGTCATGGAAAAACCTGAGATGGGCAGAATAGAAAAGGGTGTATATGTGGTGTTCGCAAAACCTGAAGTGAATCCAGAAATCAATTCTCATAAGCTAAGTTGGGTTGGTTCCCGCCATTAGATCCTGTCTGACGAACCCTGAAACTCCCTGGGAGGAGGAGTCACAGCCCAAAGGTGAATGGTTTTCTGGTGATATCAGGATCTGGATCTGTAGGGTGATCTCATTCCCTGTGGAGAGAATGGAGAAGGTGCAGGGTGAGAATGTTACCATCTGGTTATGACTAACATAGCCATGGAAAATCACCATTTTGGATAGGTAAATCATGGTAAATCATCATAAACCCTCTATAAATGGACCATTTTCCATAGCTATGTTAAATAGTCAGAGGGTAGTATTGAAAACTGCCGAACTCACCGCCAGCATGGCAACAACCATCGGACCATCGTTTGGGGATGATGACTTGACCAACCAATGGGATGTACATGGTGGAAAACCACATTAAGAAAATCTGTCATATCCTACATATCCATCTATACATATCTGCAATTGTGTGTTTTTTTGCGGGGTTCCAACAAATCTGGACGTTTTGCTGCCAGCTCCTTTTTGAACCAATGCACAACCGCACTCAGCAGCTCTTCGTTTTGGACTGCTGATCTTTTGCATCAACAATCCCTGTTCAATGGATGTCAATGTGGGTCTTTCTTGAAATTAGGCTACTCCCAAACCATTGGGTTTTTCCATCTAAGAATAACATAGAATGACCAATGTGTCATGATTTTGGGTTTCCCAATTTTTAGAAAGCCCCATATCTAACGACTTCATCAGATCTTCACGGCCTGATTTCAAGCTGCAAATATTGGAGACTAGCATCATCCTTGAACTGGGAACGGCCATGAAAATTAAGAAATATGAATTTTGGAACTTCCCAAACATGTTTCTACTAATGTATAAGTTTATTCCATTATATCCATTGTTGCTCATGAGATACAACTCATACCATTACTATTATTGCTACCTTTGTTGATCATCAGTACTATTGGTTACCACATAGGTATGTGAATACTACATCCATGTCATACCACAGTTGGCTTCTGTGGTAATATTTACTGTATATACTTGTGTGGTAACTAATAGTAACCCATATGGCTAAATATCAATTGATATAATATATATATATATACTGGTTGGTGGTATACCTACCCCTTTGAAAAATATGAATTCGTCAGTTGGGATGATGAAATTCCCAATATATGGAAAGTCATTTTAAAAAAAATGTTCCAAACCACTAACCGGATGTGGATATCATGGATATCATGACCATTTTTGGTGGATGTTTTTGAATGCTGCTTTTTGACATCTGGGAGTAGCTTTCAGCTGGTCATCTTCGAGGCATCGGCATCGTGGCTGGAGGCCACTTTGGGCCCCAGCTTCAGGTAGTGGAACGTGGCCTGGTGCTACACGGAGGGCTGAACGCCGGGAAACCCAAAAGGCCCAAAAAAAATGGGGGAAACCTATGCCAATTGTGCCAAAACAGAAAAGTACTGGAGAATGCCACTCGAAAAAGTCCGAAAGTCCGATTTTTTGTGATAATTTGAAGCTGTTCTATCTTTTTGGCGGGTGCTATAATTACAGGAGGCTTCAGAAGCTTGGTGAAGGCTGCACCAGTGCTTTTCGTGGCTCCCCTCACGCCAGGCTGACCCATCCATTCCAATCCAAAATGATATCCGCCTTGCTCCACGTCCCAACTACACTCAACTCAACGACATCATCCAGTTAATCCAAGCAAAACAAACATTTCCCGGAAAGCCTTTGTGTTTCTTTCCCCATCATCTGATATCAAAATGAATGTCAACTGGGTTTTTGTCCAGAGTGTCTGGCCTCACAGCCCTGCTGTTCCATGGGTGCGAAGCAAAAGATGCCCATCTTCCAGGGTTTCTCCGTGCGAAGGCTCGCAATGCGAATGAAGGTGAAGTCCCCTGAGATCGGCGCTGAGTGGATGCCGTTAATGATGCCTAGTCGGCCTGGATGTTGGGGATGTTGGGGAGATGCCATTGATTTAACGGTGATCAAGATGGTTACTGATATATATATATATATATATATATTACTATATATATATATATGTTATTATATATGTTATAATATATATATATACATATTATACGGGGTTCCTGAAATGGGGATACCCCGGATACCCCTAAACCATCCATTTTTGTTTGGGATTTTCTTTTATAAACCATCCAGCTATTGGGGTAGCGGCTAGCCCCATCTTTAGGAAAGCACCATATATGGGCTGCCAGTAAATCCCTTGCTGGTACACTTGAGGTTATACATTGCTATCATGGTAGTAACATCCAGAAGTTGGGATATAAACCCCAAATTAACCCCACCAAATAATCCCATCCTCCGTTTTTAGTAAAAAAAAAACACACCCGTTCATTCAACGAAACCATGGTGTTTTTTCTTGGGGGAATTTCCACATTCCATTGGGACCATGCTTATGGGGTGTAAAAAAAAGGGCCGGGTGATGGGATTATCACTACATGGTTAGTGATCTTCATCAACCATCATCATTCCATGATATTCTGACTGGTTCAGAATGGTATTATATTCATTGAATTATGGAATGATCATTTATGGTTGATCATTCCATTATATGGTTAATGGTAGTTCACCATGGGTTCATCTTCATCAACCATGATTACCCTCTGGTCAACATACAAAAAACGAACTGGAAAGATCCACCATTTTTCATGGGAAAATTCACTATTTCTATGGCCATTTTCAATAGCTATGTTGACATAACCAGAGGGTATATGGAGATATAAATCCACTATTTCTATGGCCATGGCTTCAATAGCTTTTTGTATGTTTACCAGAGGGTAGCCATCACCCCTGGATGAAATATGGTGAACTCTGTGGCACCTTCCGACTCCGCTTGGTCTCCAGGACGATAAGGAGCCGCCTCGACCACCAGCGCAGGGCCCTGGGCGGCTCCCGGAAACTCCTCCAGCGGCCCGCAGGCTCCGCGGGCTCTCCGAAAAGATGTCGAAATCATTGGCAAATTCTGTGGTAACCAAGAGTACCCTCTGGTAAAATAACATAGCTATTAAAAATGGCTATTTATAGTTGATTTTCCCATTAAAAAAAATTGTGATTTTCCATAGCTATGTTAGTTTACCAGAGGGTAATGATCATCAACGAAGGTAGCAAGAATAATGGTATGAGTTGTATTTCATAAGCAATAATGGATAAATCTTATACTGTTTGGTGGTGCAATAACCATCTTGAAAAATATGAGTTCGTCAATGGGAAGGATTATCCCATATATGAAATGGAAAATAAAATTCATGTTCCAAACCACCAACCAGTTTGGGACTTGGTGACTTGTTGGTTTCCTGTTGGAAACCTCATGTTTCGAATTGGAGACCACAAGAAAAGACATTGGAAAGACATTGGGGGTCCCCATTCTTGGAAAGCTCCAATGGCTGGCTGCTTCATCTGCATGCTGGGTGGTATGAGATATTCAGGAGATTCCCCATTTGACGAATGACCTCAATAAACTATCATGAAAACTACTCAACCAAGGCTTACCCACGATATTGACCCATCCATCACAACTCCAATGGCGTCACGTCATGACATGGCCGCCTTGTGAACCCTCAAACGAAGAGAGGTGCAGTTGCCATCCCATTCTTTCCACGACTGAGTGCTCCAATCCTTGTGCCGAGTTCCATGGATTTCCATGTTGGGCATCGGGCATGGGGTCATGTCCCAAACATCTCATGGCCATGAGACAATGATTTTTCCGCAGAAAAAAAACCTCTCGTTTTTCCCATGTCAGATGATCCAGTGAAGTTGGCATCCGTCCATGTTTGACCAGGAAAAACTGCCTGGAAAAATTGCCTGGAACCAACGCTGGTAAACCCAATTGAGGCTTACCAGACTTGGTGGATGTGCCTTAAATTGAGGTGCCCAAAAACTATTGCTGCCCATGCTTTCCTCAAACTTTCGTACGCTAACTGTAACACGGGGTAACAGTTAAGCCATTGCCTCAATATGGTTGCATAATCCAACATATATGCTTATATACACACATATAGAATTAGATAGATACATACACATATACCCTCTGCTAATCAAACCTGACAACAGAGAATCCCTTCTAAATGAAGATTCTAATGGGAAAATCATCCATCAAAAGTGAATTTTCCCGCTAACCATGTTTGATTACCGGAGGGTACATCCACATATCATGCTGGTTGCTCTTGTCCACTAAATGTTCCAATAAACATTCCATCTCTATATCTGTATCTAAATATATATATATATTATAATACCATATATATATAATATCTTATATATGTATTGTATTATACACATGATACACTGCATGAAAACATCCACAAAAAGTCATGCCGTCCTTCCTCCACAAAACCGTTTCGTTTCCGTTCGGCGTTGTCCCGAGGCTCCGAGAAGCCCTCGTTGGTCACCACGCAGGAGAGCCGCGGCACAGCGTCGCAGTATTCGATGCCGGCCTTGACCCAGGTGTTCTCGTCCACCAGAACCATGGCCTCAATGGGAATCCCCGGAGGATCCCCGGGAGCTCCGGGGCTGGTTTTGGATGAAAAATCATGGATTAACCCATAGAAAAGCTATGAAACATGATGAAAACCTATGAAAAACCTATGAAAAACCCATGTTTTCAAGCAAAACCCATGAATTAAACCATAGAAAACCATGAAACATGATGAAACCCCATGGAAATTGCCATTAAAAAAAAACATGAAAATAATGCTATAGAATAGGGAAAATGATGGGAAAATGAGGATGAACCAATGGATCTAGAGCTACCATATTCTCCATGTTCATGGGAAAAGAATGGAAAAAGGCTGGAAAAAAGGATGTTGTCCATTCATACATATGCCATAAGAATCTGTTCTGGGAGATTTTAAGGTGATTATACTTACATGTTGTCATGTTATAAGATGCTTTTGGGATATCTTATGGGATATATAACCAACCACATGAACTGATACTATTCGCATTGGTATGGCAAGTACCCCCTTCCCGTCCCGTCCCATCCGCTATGATGTAGCTGGGTATCTCAGAGAAATGATCATAACCGAGTGTTCAGAGTGTTAATCAATGGATTAAACCAACAGAAACCATACCATAACCATTGGAAAAGTATGGAAAAGTGCTGGTTTATGAATGGTTATATTGGTTATAGTTATACTGGTTGGTGGTGCAATAACCATCTTGAAAAATATGAGTTCGTCAATGGGAAGGATTATCCCATATATGATTGAAAATAAAAAAGGTTCCCAACCACCAACCAGTTTAAGTAGTGTTGGTTAACCCTACACAGTAAGAAGTACGACTTTGACCCGACTGAATAGAAACTATGGATCAGACGCTGGAGAAACCGTCAGTCTTGACTGATCATGACATGAAGATTTGAACAAAAGAAACATCCACGGATAGATAAAAAATACCTGATATTGCCAAATAGGTTATCAATATAGTCAGGTATTTATCCATTTAGCTATTCCGTACCTGATATAGCCAATTTAGCCAGGTTCCAAACATAGTCAGATTGTTTCAGATTGCTGCTACATCACCAGGTCACCCCAACTACCTTCAAAATCCCCAGTGTGTATGTTTGAACATAAGATACATTTGAAACCACCCAAGGTTTTTATTGGCGTTGTGCTACAGTAACACACTCACTCATGACCATGTTGCTTTGATTTTTCCAAAACTACCATAATAATAAAAACGACCATAAAATATCATAATATTACCATTAAACTACAGGATGGTGCCCCCATGTGCCCCCCACTTATAAGATCTTATAAGTTGGTTTCCAAACCCCAATAACTATAGTTATATCCACCATAAACCATAGAATTCAGCCACAAAAATAAGGCAACTTAGCTATCTTGGGGGCCCCATCCTGCACCATAAAACCTCAGAAAGCGACCATCAAAACCGGCTATCGCCAGAGACTAAGCCGCCCCAGCTTGATCGAATTGCGCTTTGGGCGTCAAGGTGAAGGCCAATGAAAGGGTGGCTTCACTCGCGGAGACCGGGCATACCAAGACCTGCCGGTATAACATAGGTGTCCCTTATATATATGTTATCAGTAAATTAACATGTGATATATATATATATATATATATGTTATTAGTAAATTAACATGTGATATATATGTATATATGATTATATACGTGTGACTAACTAGATTATCTATACAACATGTAACCAATATGTGTTAGTAACGAGTCTATATTAGCATGATGATATTCATAATTGTATATTATGGTAAGTATGTTGATAAGTCTTTAAATAATTTATGGTTGCTAAGAAATCATGATAAACATGTGATGAATATGAATCTAAGGTTGATGATATTTAGTTGCTGCTGATTCCAGACTGGATGGCATCCAACCAAATGACTCGGAGATTTTTCCTTGAAACCTGTTTCCAGCAGAGTTTTGAAAAGTGTTTCACTACACATCTATCTACTTTTATCATTCCATTATATTCCATGTATATATTTACATCTTCATGATCCACAATCAATGTCATGTGTTTTTCAGTACGCCTAAAATATTTTCGTTCGGCATGTTAGGCATTCGGAAAAAAATCGATGTCACCACTGGCCACCCCAACCTGGCCATCATGTTTCACCAGCAAGGGCTGGTAGAAAGTCTTACCTCGATTCGCGGTACACAATGCTTGGATCCCAAGATTCCCAAGACTACGACACCTCTAAAGACCGCACAACCCCGCAAAAAAAAAAAAAAAGAGTTTGGAAATGGTTGGAACTCAAGAGCCAGCCATTCACAACATGTTTTACCATTCAGAGTTGTGCAAAACATTGCAAAACTATCTTTGTTGCAGAAATGTCCATGTCTCATATTATGTTATCATGCTTTATCATCATGTGTATTCATTTGTCATATCAAAATGGCATAAAAAATGACCATATCTTGGTGCATCCATGATCTTCCCACATCTCCAGTGAAACACTCCCAGCTGCTCCAAAAATCCCGCTGCGGCGCCGGCCGCACCGACAGCACTCTTCGACCCTCGCGGTCGTCTTCGAAGCGCCAGCTGCCACCGCATGCGTCGGGGGCACTGGGCTCCCAGAGCAGCAAAGGGCTGCCGAAGTCGACAACGTCCATGGCGTGGTGGTGCTTTTGGGGAACCAAACGGGGCACTCTTTGGGGATGTTGAACATGGGGGAAAAAGAACGTTTATTGTTGGGAAAGAGGTTCTATCATTGATTTCATGGAAAAATTCTAGAAACGGAAAAATGGGAGATGAATGGAGGATATATGGAGATGATCATAGATCACCAAACTCTCTGTATCAATTTCATGGAGAGATGTGAATTCTCACGGCTTCAGGTCCTATGGATGATCACCCGAGCATGGGGCCGTGGCGTACCAAGAGACAGTGTCATTGCTATGCAATGCTCATATTTCACAAAGATGCCATGGTAAGAACTCTGAAACCTGGGACGAAGTGGAACTGAACAGAGTTCACCAAGGGTTTTTTTTGAGATTTTGCGATGCGAAGACCTCACCCAATTTCGATTTTGGCTGTGATCACAGCAACGCATCAGCAACGCGCTGTAGGCCTCGTTTGGGGGAAGAAACAAATGTTGCTGTTGCTGAACCCTGGAAGCCTCAGTTTTTTGGAGACGATATGTACCCTGTGATTCTGTAGTCATCAACATTCACCAACCATGGTGGGAAAAGAAGTAGACATGTACAGAATCGATGATTTTGCTATGCAACATGTGGATTTCAATGGTTTTTCCCAAGACCAATGGTCGTGGCATCTGTGGCTCAAATCACTAGAGTAATTAGAGTGACTTACATGTTGTGTTTCCAGAAAAGCTCAAATTTGTTCCATCATTAGCATGACTGATCATGACTGGCATCCCCATCACCTCCCAAAAAATATATAGAAAAGTAAATGAACATGGGGATTCTATCCACTCCCTTGGGGATTCTATATATTCCATGGGGAGTCTATCCCCATCATCTTCAAAACACGTGTTTTTCGAAAATCACCCTTTCCCACAGGGGTTGTTAAATGTCCCCATTGAACATCACCCAACCATTAGATTCCATTAGGTATATGGTCTACTAGATGGCTAGTATAAGGTGATGTCCAATATTCCCAAGTCATGGGACATTTACCAACCCCTGAATCACCCTTCCCATCTCCCATCTCCCATCTTTCCCGTTGGGTCGTCCCTTGTCAACTGCTATCCTCCTCCAACGTGAACTTGTTGAACTTCTCGTTGCCGTCACAAACACCTCGTTCAGTCGTCCGTGTCCACCTTCCTATTGATAGTTACCCTCTGGTTATGTCAAAATAGCTATTGAAAATGGCCATTTATAGTTGATTTTCCCATTAAAAATGGTGGATCTTTCCATAGCTATGTTAAATTACCAGAGGGTATCCTGCTTAGGAAGTCACACGGGAAATATCCGTTGGGATCATCGAACTGTTACCCTCTGGTAAACATACAAAAAACTTATGGAAAGATCCACCATTTTGTAGCTGGGTAAATCAACTATTTCGACTGGGCCATGGCTTCAATAGCTTGTTATATGTTACAAAACAGGTAATGTCTGGAGATATCGACATCCAACGATTGCTATCACAACCAGACTGCGATGCCCAGATTATCATCGGCCTTCCTGGGATTGATCTGATGTTGCTCCAGGAGATGGGATCCAGTTTTGCCGGCCCATTCAACGACGCTCCCATGAACCCATCCCGATCCTTTGTTTTCCAGGTACATGAACCGTGGGAATTTTATGGGAGATGGGATTTTTTTAAGGTGCTGGGATTGACCATGGTTTTCTTTGGAGGTGCTTAAGGGCTGAATCGGAGATGGTTTTTTTAATGGAAATACATGGGTACCCCCCATTGACCATGTTTCTCCCACTTGACAATCCGATGCCGAACTGAAGAGTCCCGCTTGAAGGCTTGGGATCTTCACCTACCTGTGATTCAGATGTGCCATGGTCAAATTTCATGGTTTATGCGGTATGGTTATGATTGGTTATCCCACAGAGGCAATCCAAAGACCCCGAGGACTGGGGAATTTACTCAAGTTTTTGACCATGGTACATATGGTTTTCCCTAAAAATAGGGCACTTAAATTATCCAAATTATCCAATGGTCAATCAAATCATCCCTGCTAAAATGAGCGTTTGTGGGAAGGCAAAAACCATCTTCAAACAAACCCATATTTCAGTCTCAATCATTGAAATCCCGACGTTGCATCAATGATCATGGTTAGGTAATTTAAATTTGCATTTTGGTTGCTGAAACTCATCCCTCAACTCCAGATCTCCCTGGGTGCCCCGTGCCACTGCCGAACTTGGTGTAGGCTGCCTTACGCCCCGCCGGCGCCGTAACCAGCTGCACGGTGTCCTTCAGACCTGCGGATCTGGGGTTCATGTTGGATTTCAACAACCAGAAATAAGAGATTTGCATATATATATATAATGTGGTATACAAATAGCGCCCGGGCAAGCCGGGGGCGGAAATTTTAAAAATGAAACGCCTATAGCCTAAAGAGCCGAACAAAAATGTTCCTTTAAGTTGCTGGCCGACCTTCTGTCCTTCGCAACAAATGTTTTTGCTTTTCATTCCGGTGCCATCTCTTTTCGAGGTTGGACCTTTTCTTATTTCATCTGACCTCATCGCATTGCAGTTTCCCTTGGACATTGTTCGTTGCACCCCATTGTCACCGCAGTCTGTGCATCCCATCTCATCTCATTTCATATCATCTCAATTTATCTCAACTCCTGTCAGCTCTCCTCACCTCATCTGAGTTCTTCTCAGTTTACTCTCAGATCATCTCAGTTCTTCTCTCCCCAAAACTGTTCCAAAACCGCAGCCCGGCGCCAAAGCCACAAAGTGCGGTTTTGAAAGTTTTTCAAAAGCAAATTACTAGTAGTACGATTCAACCGCTCTCAGTCTTTTGCGGACACACTTTCTCAAATCTCGTCTCGCACAGTCATGGCCTCCGCGCTATGCTGGAGATGAAGCATCGTTTCGCATCTCTTGTAGGCACTTTACAGATCAGAAGAAATCAAAGTGCCGCCCCTTGCTAAACATCATTTCCACAGCACTCTGAAAAGAAAAAATGGTGTGCTTCCACAAACACTAAGAATCGTCCCAAATCATTCCGAAGCCAGAATGTTGACTAAGGGTGGAGAAGTTCTATTGGGAAGGGGCAGTTGGTGGAGAAGTTCTATTGGGAAGGGGCAGTTAAAACAAAGGCCAAATGTTTGCAAAACTCTAAAGGAAAAGATTGAGCAACTTGAGACCACCGGACTCCTGAGTGGTGCCACCCCGTGAGTTGAAAGTGGGCCTGGTCAGTGCGAGAGCAGCGGCCTCGGAGCCCAGTGCAAGAGCGCAGCAGCCGCGCAGTGTCCTGCGAGTCCAAATTTCCAAACAATAAGGTGATTGGTTTCCGCCACATAGTTCTGAATTGGCAGAGATCTGTCGTCATTGAATGGCATTGAGGGTGCTGCTGTAATTCTTGCATCTCTGGGAAAAACCAAACTTTAGAGCTAGCTGGCTGTGCAAAGATCCAAGGTATCTTGTGTTGCTGCAAAATAGATATGAGAGAGAAACATGTTCTAAGGCAGGCATTCTCACTTGTAACTTTTCTGCGATCTTCTGGCGTCAAAAATCGTTGTGGAAGGCCCCAAGGGAAACGTTTGGACCGGATGGCTCTCTGACGATCTCTGGCAGGTGAAAGACTGGCATTTGGAGGAGACATCATGACAGCCAAAACTCTGCCATTTCGAATGTCTTTCAACAAACGGTGCACAACCGTGGGAGAGGTGAGGTCAAAGTCAGGACCCCTTTGCACATCCCATTCTTTTGCTGAAAATCCAAGCCGCCGCACCTGATGAGCAACCCCACCAGTGCCAGCAAACAAATCTGCCACATACTTGCGAAAGTGCTTTCGCCGAATCAAGGCGGGGTCACGGGCGTGGCTCGGCCCAACATCACATCCGCGAGAAGACTTTCGGCGTGCAGGCAGTGGCGTTGAACTTGCAAAGGTAGCTCTTGGAAGTTGGCAGCCAGCCGTGCAGATTTCTCGTATCTGGTCACGCTCTTCTGGCTTTTCCATCTGCCACGTTTCTGAACTTCCAGCAAGCTTCTCAAGTTGCGGGCACGGTCGATTGAAGGCCCGGAGTGCCGCAGTTGGTACGGCGTCACCGTCAATGACAGTCTCTTGCTCACCGGCTCACCTGGGTAAAGACATGGAAATGGTCGGAGTATCCGAAATCCCACAGGGGCTGGTCTTTGGGTTGAGTCTTGAGCTCCTTGAACAAGTGCTTGGCCCAAGGCAGGAGGTAGGGGTTGTCCAAAAGAACTGAGTCGTCGTACTCCCCAGTCTTTGAAGGGTGTGCCATTTCCTGGGCGCACAGAAGGATAGCCCAATGGTCCGTGACTTGAGCTGTCGGCTGGACCAGGCAAAAAACTTTGCAAGCTAATAGTTCTGAGGGGCGTGCGTAGCTGGCAAGAGCTGTCAAAGTGAACAGCGCCATGTGCACCTGATGCACGCGCACCATTTCCATAGCCACCGCGCTCCAAACTGCAAGAGGCCAAGCCTTGCGAGACTGACCTGGGGCCAAACGCCTCCACCCTTTCATGGCACGAATTGTGCGGGGGAGGGACTGTGGCCCGTGCTTGCTGAACTGCGCATGGCTATGGCAAACAGCAGCCACCAGCTTGTCCCCCTTGTGTGAAGGGTGGCCCGCCAGAAACTGTGAAGTCATGTACTGGCAAAGTGCCGAATCCATTGAAGCTGCAGAACCCACAGTGAGCCGACTCTCTTTCACAAACGACATGAACTCTGTGTATTCCTTGGTATAGTATGCCTCTGTTTTGGCCTGAACTGCTTTCTTTTCCAGAAGAGCCAACCCCTGAGACTTGGCCTCCAAAATCTCTGTGACATAGAGTGCAAGGCGACGCCGCCGTCTCCGAATCAGGTTCGCTTGCATCTTCTTCACTGCCGGAGGGTCTGAACTGCTGGAGCTCGAGTCCGAGCTGTTGGACCTCTTGCGTTTTGAAGCCACAGGGAAGGGCAGGTGAGATTGGTCTAGGGCTGCCCACTCTTGCTTCAGAGGCGTGCTGTTCAGCCGCGTTGACAGGTTGGCCGCAGGCAAAACCCTGCTCATTGATTTCCTGCGGGGCTCTGGTTTCACCTCGCCTGGCAGCAGAGTGCGACGCCGGGTTGAGCGCAGCTGCTGCTGCTGGTCTTGAGGAGCTTCCAAGACCCGGCGGCGCTTGGACATGCGCTGTTGGGATCAAATCTATCAATTTTTTTGACTTGTCAGCTGCTGTCGTTCGGCTGGGCTCATCGGCCGAGTTTAACTCTGACGGCACCCAACGAACATGAGGACTGACATTACGGGATAGAGCCAGAGCTGCAAACCGCCGGATCTGTTGTAAGACTCTGTAACTGCGAGACCGTGCTGGGTCAAATGCCAAAGCCATGGACAAAGAATCAGTGAGTAAAAGTTGATGGTTGTCATGCCCAAACCTAGAATGGCAGATGCGCTCTAAAGACTTTACCAAAGCTCTTGCTTCCAGCTCCATAATGTGCGCTGAATACTTCCATGTGCCAGAAACTTTGGGGGTCCAGAGATCACGAGATAGTAGTTTAGCAGGAATCTCAGAAAAACATGGGTCGACTTCCCACCCTGCTTTGTCTAAAAATTCTGCACTGTCTATTTCGTTGACAACCCATTTACCTGAAACTTCATCACGAACAAAACCAGCTGAAGTGAGGGCAGATTCTCTGGCCGAATGCCCGGCAGTCCTCCGAAAACGGCTTCGCTCGTTGATGCGGCCAGCTGCTGCGACCTCCGCAGTAGGCCAAAACGCTGTACACACACCAAAGCCAGTTTCGCTAGCATCTGAAGTTGAAACCAACTGGTTCCAGCCCTTTCCCCAGTTGTGTTCCAAGAAAACCATGAGACCTGCAAAAACACGCAATTCTTGAAGGACGGAATCCCAAATAACTGCTGGAGAATTGTAATGCTGTTGAATAAATTTGTAAGAGGAATGGAAGACTGACAGAGCCAAGGCCACAAAAGGTGGCATGCCCTATCACAATTTCAAGCACCTTGCCAGAGCACCGTCCTCGATGGAGTAGGCAACGCAGGGCTTGTCTGACCTTGTGGAGCCGTTCGCGTGCCACCCTCGTTCGTTTGTTTCTCCCATCCAAATGAATACCCAAAGCTTTGATGTCATCACACTGCACTTCACCTGGATGCAACGACAAATCCTTGCTGTTGAAATGATCCTGCATTGCCTGGACTACCTGGTGAACAAGTTCTTGGTTTTGCCCAATGACACCCAAATTATCTACGTATACATAGTGGTGAAGCATGTCAGGATCAAAAGGATTAATAACCAAAGGAGGAGAACGATCACTAATCAATCGGGAACTTCCTAGCTGCGGAGACAGCGAAAACTGACGCTCGTTGATCTTTTGGGCGAAGAAAAGTGACCATGAGCAACCCATACACAGAGAACCCGGCATTGGATATACCAGGTCTTTGCTGGACAGCGTTTTCCCTTCCAAAACTGTACCCGTTAAATTGAGGTGTCTGGCTTCAATGGGCATGAAACAGAAAAACTTTGCTAGCCACCGAGGCTGTCGGATCCTATGGAAACAATCCTTGACATCTGAGAGCCCTGCATAAATGCGGATGCTATCCAAGAAAGCTTCCTTCTGGACGTGGTCGTGGACCAGCTCCTCAGGAATATCAATCTCAATCTTGCTGAAAGTTTCTGCTGTGCTCAAAGAAACTGAAGGTGGATCATGAAATCGCATATTTGCAGAACGGCCATCGATGATCATGCGAATCCGTTTCTTGTCGGACTTCCACACAAAGAAAACTCCCGCATGGTCGGAGGGTTCCAAAGTGAAATCAAGATAGGATATGTCATTCAGCTTCTGCAAAAACCTTCGATAATTTCTCTGGTTATACTTCAAGGCCGGATCCCAGTAAGGACTAACATGGACATCTTTGTGGGGCTCTGCACGGATTATGCGCTCTTGCTCCTTCAAATATCGAAGGTCATCTGCTCCTAGCAAGTCCTCAGCACGAGGAGCTCCTTTAAGAGAACTAGGCAGCGAGATGAGCTCGAGGTTGTAGTGCGCGAGTGAAACTGGAGAGGAAGGTTCAAAATAATCCGTCCTCCCTTGGAGCAAACTGCCAAGAGCTGCCTCCATCGATGGCGGGTGTGAAAGGTCACCCAAATTTCCAGCATCCTCAACAAGCCTTCGGACATGTCCCAGCACTTCTCCTTGGATCTGATTGGGACGCCCGGGTGAAGAGTCCGGGCTGCTGAAACCATGCATCCAATTCAGTGAACGGAGTCTCTCGTTCATCTCAAAATGAATTCTCCTCCTCAAAGACTGCCCCTGTGCTTGACGCCGTCCAAAAGTCTGACGGGCTGTTGGCATCTCCACCAGAGGTAACGGAAAGATCCGTTGCGGGCCAATCATGCAGTTGTCTCGGCCGGACTCTGGGCCCAAATCAGGAGCGGCCGTTCCCAAGCTCATGGGCTCCCCGGCGCCTCCAACCCTCTGCCACGGCCACGGGCCCGTCGCTTGGTGGAGGCGCCTGATGGTGCACTGCCCTCAGCCACAGCTAATGCAGCCTCATCGGAGACAGATGCTGCAGCCGCTTTCTTCAATTCTCTCATCTTGCTTCTGGCTTGGGAAATTTCAACTTATTCTTTCCCACGGCGCACCGCCCAGCTGCGGAGTGATGGAGAAACCAGATCATCTGGACCAACATACCCAGTGAAGAGTTTGGAGTTGGACCAATCTGAAGCACCAGGCGGACCAGCTGAATAGGCCTCAACAATGGACTGAATACGGCGAGCAGCCACCTCCATAGAGCTGAGCACGGGCATGTTGAGCTGGTCAAAGGTGCCGCCATGGTAGAAAATGCCGGTGAGGCAACGGAGCTCATGCATGACCCGGTCACTCTCATACACGCCTTTCTGGCGAGCCCAGAGCTGCAACCACTGACGGGGATCACCGCCAAAGCAATGCATGTGTGTCAGGAGATGTAGCACTGTGCTAGGTCCTTGATGGGGCCAGTCGCTGTAGTTGTAGTCACGGCTCTCCATCACCACCTTGCGCCACTCCTTGTATCGGCAATTCTGCTCATTATAGTCAATGAAGAGAGTGCGGGCATCCGAGCCTATATCTGCTTCTTTGTCTTCTGCTGTAGGAGCTGGTGCTTCTGGGGCATGAGAGGAAGAAGCCGCCTGCTTGGAATCTTGCAGCATGTTGTCACGCTCCGTCTGGGTCATAAGCCGGGCAACCAACCACCCAGACTCAGTCTGAATGAGGGCCAGGTCGCCGTTCATGACATCCTTTTTGGCATCAATAGTAAGCACCTCACCTCTTTGGTATGGAGCACTGCTTTCCAGGGATGTCCATTCTTTGCCCACGGGCGGCAGATCTGCCGGCACAAAATCGCGAATCATCTTCTGCTGTTTGTGACGGGCATCTTCAGGGCTCAGAGGATCAGACGTGAGGACTCCACCACCCTTGCAGGTAATGCGATGAGTGGTCAACAGGCCTCCCAGGAAGTCTTCTGCCGCATGGGTCTGGCCCTTCATGTCCATGATGCTACTGGGCCTCCAATCCCGGTCAAAGTCAACCACCTCCTTGGAGAGCTCGCGGAAGGAGTCTTTAAGCAGCATTCTAAAGTCAGCTTCAGAGGGAAAAGACCGAAATCTGTAGGCTGAACCTCCCACTCGTGACCAATACTTGAAGTCAACGCCTTTCACCTTGACCCTATTGGGACCGTCGGGATCTGTGCCACTAAGATCTTCTACGTACCTATCGGAATCAGGTGTGTATATCATCCAGTGTGTGCCAGATTGCTTCCACAAAGCAAGGCGCTCATGCCATACATTGTCGTCACTGTAATACACAGCTAAGGTCTGACCATGCACGAGCTGAGACAATGACTCCATGTCCACGCCGTCGAGGGCTAGGATCTATCTGCTGGGAAGTATCCACTCGAATGGAGAAGGGAAGACAGATGAGGCAAAGCAAAGATATCAGCCCAATTCCAAGCTCAAGAGCAGAGAGATCAAAGGGAAGGAGTTTTGGATAGCAATGGCAATCACAATGGCAGGATACGACAGTGGAAGTTTCGATCTGATTCAGTTCTCCTGATGATTCCTGAATCCCGCTTTTGATTCCTACCTGGACAAGCTGCAAGAATGTGGCTAGCAGGAGGCTTTCGAACTTCATTGCAGCACCGACACTTATTATCTTGAGCCCACATTTCATGGGAACGTCTTCTTTCAGACTGTTCGCTCAAAATCTTCACGTGAAAACACTGCCATAGTAATACTAGTAGTACTAGTACTAGTACTAGTACTAGTACTAGTACTAGTACTAGTAGTAGTAGTAGTAGTAGTAGTAGTAGTAGCAGTAGCAGCAGCAGCAGCAGCAGTAGCAGTAGTCACTTAGTAGTAGGCACTTAGTAGTAGTCACTTAGTAGTAGTCACTTAGTAGTAGTCACTTAGTAGTAATAATAGTAGTAGTAGTAATAGTAGTAGCAGTAGCAGTAGCAGTAGTTGCAGGAACGGCAATACTAGTAAGAATAGTGGTGCCTGTGGTAATAAGGGCAGCAATACAACTAGCAACAGTACTGCCCAGCCTTCTGTTGCGGCTGTTTTTTGCGGGCTCTTTCCCTTCCTCGCCCCTCTTTTTGAGGCTCTCCTTTGGCTCTGCCTTTGCCCTTCCAGCCTCTGTTCCTCCAGCCTCTTTATGCCTCTTTGCTCCTCGGGTTCTTCAAACTGCTCCCCTTGGGCGCCTCCTCCTGAAGACATCCTTTGGCTCTGGCCTTGGCCTTGGCTTTGGCTTTAGCCTTCTTCTTTTGCTTGGCCCCCACCTTGGGCGCCATCATAACGTTGGCAAGACAGAAGCTTCTCCTGGCCAAACCCTGCTCCAAAACTGGGTCTCGGCGCCAAAGCCACAAAAAGTGCGATTTTTGAAGCTTTTTAAAAGGAATTCTAAATGGAAAATGAAAGGCACCAAAAAACGTTTAAAACTGCACAAACTCATTGCCGCAACTTTGTCGCAATTGAACTGCAAACTTCAACTTGTGAAAACGAAGCTTTCGTGCGAGACTTCCCTCAAAAACTGAAAGTTGAAGATGTGAAAGCGAAGCTTTCGTGCGAGACTTCCCTCAAAAACTACAACTTTAAGATGTAAAAATCAAGCTTTCATGCGAGACTTCCTTCAAAAACCGAAACTTCAAGTTGCAATCACTGTAGTGACACTCATTGCAGAGACAATCATCATTTTCATAGTAGTGACAATCATTGCAGTGACAATCACTGAAGTGTCCATCACTGCAGTGACAATCATCGCTGTGACCATCAGTGCAATTTACAATCATTGCAGTGACTTCATTGCAGTGACAACCATTGCTGTGACAATCAGTGCTGTCGACAAACATTGCAGTGGCTTTTGAAACTCTGTAACAGGGAAGTATAGACTTCTAAACTTCCTTTGGCAATGGGTATATGATGGGAATATCATGTGTATATAATGGGTATATGATGGGAATATGATGGAAATATGATGAAATCTACCCTCTGGTAAACTAACATAACTATGGAAAATCACCATTTTTAATGGGAAAACTCACTATAAATGGCCATTTTCAATACGTTAAATTACCAGAGGGTAACATCCACAGATTGAAATGGCTTTGGCTGAACGGTCCCCCCAAATCCACTGGCGAATGACACCATTTTCAAACACATGCGAGTCTGTCCAGAACCGAGGAAACCCCCAGATTGATTTAAGTCTGTAGTTGAGCCAAGCAAAACATCGTTGAAAAATTCTAGCAAAAGCATGCGTCTACTGAAATTCATCTCCAGAAAACTTAAGTGAAATTCATCCACCAATAAAAATTGCTATGAATTTGGTGTTATTAAACCATTCATCCACCATTAATCCACCATTAATCCACCAATTTATAGATGTCCTACAAACAAAACCCGCGTGCGGTGCTGTCCCGCCTGGATCCAGTCCAAAGACCATCACCTGGTCCCAATCAAAAGGGGCAGGTGATCCGAGAGGAAATAGGCATCATACAAGTGAAATCAGATACTATAGTATTATGGCTAGGTACAAATTTATATTATAATATATGATATATATATACATATAATATATGTATGTATACACTATGTATACATATATACACTATATATATACATTCAGTAGTTGGTTTTCCCGCTGGTTTCGATAATCCATCAATGATTTCCAGCAGGTCATCCGTCAACCAAATCCAATGATGGACCCAAATCCCCATTGGATTTTTCATCATCACGTTGATGTTAAATCAACTTCCATGAATTTCTTACGGTTAAATCCCACTTAAAAACGATGGCTTGTTACCCAAAAAAACATGTTGTGATACAAATGTGATACCCAAGTATTGATATCACAACTGATATCTGAAATATTGGTGGCTATTGATGTATCAATACCCAATCATGCGATATCTTTACAAGCCCAAGTATTGATGGTTATTGATATTTATTATTTCTCCACCAAAACAACTGGTGAACCTATATGGCAGTGTGTCAAAACCTTGTACAGTACCCCTTCTGTTCACATCAAAATAGCTGGGATTTATGGATGTTCATCCCACTAAAAATTGTATTTTCATAGGTATTGACCCATACTCATATAATCTCCTGCCAAGCGGCCCCCTGGTCGCAGACCACATGCGATTTGGCTGCCACTTCAGGGAGCTCCGCAGAATAGACCTGAGGCCCCCGAAATGACGAGATCGCAACGGGTTGACGTAGAGTTCTCGGTGAATTCTATGGTTGATTACTGTAGGGGAAAATATAACTATAGTGCATCATATAGTGGGATTTATACTATTCATAAGAAGTGTGAAAATATAGTGCATCATAAATCTATAGGGGAAAATATAACTATAGTACTATGAAAATATAACTATACTATTCATGGGATTTATAAAGCATAGTGAGTTGATATAACTATACTGTCTTTACTATGCATGGGGTTAACCAACTTATAACTGGAAACCCTGCCTTGTAGCTGTGAAACAAATACTGAGTTTTCCACAGCAAACTGTGGAAATTCCACGGGGGTAATTAGATTGCGAATTCCAAAAAAATGTCACAACGTGCTGGAAAAAATACGGTTGGACAAACCTGCTCGATATGGTGTATCAAAAGCTGAACTAGAATGATTATTCTTATAGTCCTACTCAATAATAGTTAGACGATATTACACGGTGAAGTATATGGTCTGGGCAAATTATAATAATTCACTAACCTGAATTAAGGCCATTTGGGGATGATTTCCCTTACTAACTATGATTTCCAGTGAGCTCGCAGTGAGCTCGTTATAATTTACCCAGATATGGTTGCCATTGGTAAAAAAAATATGTGGCTTCTTTCACACGACAGTTGGAGCTATTCCTCCAGTTGGAGCCTTTAAAAATTCGGCACCGGAGGCCCAGAAAGACGATGTTTGTCCAACACAGCAAGGAACAAAAATACTGGTTGGTGGTATATAACAATACTGGTGGTATATATTAAATATATAAATCATAGTATATAATACTGGCTACATCTATCTATCTATATCTGGTTGGTGGTGCTATTTCACCATCTTGAAAAATGATGGAGTTCGTCAATGGGAAGGATTATCCCATATACTATGGAAAAAAAAATGATTGAAACCACCAACCAGCAATAGTTGGACAACTTGGACAATTTGGTACTTGTAAGGTAAAGATATGCAAAAATTGCCGACAATGTCCTGCAAAAAAGCATTTCATCCTCAAAAAAACACCAAAATAAAGCGTTGTACACTGCCCAACATCTATGAATACCCTCTGGTGAACTAACATAGCAATTGAAAATGGCCATTTATAGTGGATTTTCCCATTAAAAATGGTGGATCTTTCCATTGCTATGTAAACGTTCACCAGAGGGTAACTCCTCTGAATCCTTGAAAACACGGAGGGACCTATCTTTGTGTCTTCATCCCAGGGATTTTCCCCCGTTGCAGCCCGTTTTTTTTTGTTTTTGGGTGGTCGCGCTTCGGTCGATTCATCAAGGCACAGGGATTTAAACATCACCGCTGTTTCGAAAGGTTAAACTGTTTGGTAGTCAATGTTTGGTAGTCAAAGATTTACTTGGTAGTAAATAGCATAGATTTGAACGGGTGATTTACTTGGTATTGGGATTCAAGAGTAGTTTACTACCATTGCAATTTGGCAATCTTTGAACGTTCAATGTTTAGATAGTCAATCTTTGGTAGTCATCAAACAATGGTCATTTTTTGCTGGTTAAATGCCAGTGTTGGATTGGTAAATCCCAATGTTACGATAGTTAGCTATTATCTTAAAACAAATCACATAATTATAGTTTAAGCAATCACAATCATTGTCATTTGATTAGCTTTACCCATGAGTCGTACATTCAAATCACATCTCTCTATTAAGTACACAGGATGGGGCGAATCAAACAAATGGGTAAATCACTTTCACTAACAATAGCCCCACTATAATAGATCTATTGACTACTGTAATCTAAATCACTAACAATTGATTAATCCCACGTATAAACATCTACCCTCTGGTAATTTAACAGTTTGCTATTGAAAATTGCCATTGAAATAGTTGATTTACCCACTTTTTTAGGTGGATCTTTCCAGTTCGCAAAATGTTAACGTTTACCAGGCCGGGTAATCCCTATATATATATGTGACTATAGTGATGAGTAAATCTCAAGATAGCGATCCAAAGCGCTGATCCACTGCCCTGCAACGTGAAGCTCTTACCGCCATCCACCTGGCGAATCGGACATTTTGGCGGATTTCCATGGACCATTTCCCCTTAAAATGACAGGCTTTGTTTCGAACGGCAAAATCAACCAGTGGAAATACACGATATTTGGTGATTGTATGGTTTAATATGGTGCAATTCATCCCAATGATGATCATACTTAGTTACTTAGCTGGTTGGTGGTTTTTCGCCCTACCCCTCTGAAAAACCATGGAGTTAGTTCGTCAGTTGGGGTTGTGAAATTCCCAACTGAATGGAAAGTCATAAAATTCATGTTCCAAACCACCAACCAGTGGAAAGTTTCAAACATGAAGGACTTGCAGGGGAAAGCCAACAAATCCTGATAGTTTTAAGAGGAAAATCATCGTGCGATTTCGCACAGCGAAAAAAGGCTGTTTGAAAGTGCAAAAAATTGTCACTGTACCTGAAAAGCACGTGTACAATGTTTGATTTTTCCAATAATATGATATCGCCAATACTTCCCCACTACAGTCATAGTAAATCAAGGAACATGTCAAGGAGCAATTATCCAATGATATCCAATGTAAGATCTTGCAAGACCACTTTTTAAGGGAACATTACCCCAAAGTATTGCCTGACATAGCACAACACGTCGTTTTTTGGTACCTGAAGGTGTTCAAAAGAATCTATGAAAAAGTCCCTATCAACCTGGAAGAACCCAGCAGAAATATGGAATGTTTAGGGGTAGGTATATGAACCTGTAACTGGTTGGTGGTTTTAACCATCTTGAAAAATATGAAAGTCAATGGGAAGGATTATCCCATATAGTATGGAAAATAAAATTCATGTTCCAAACCACCAACCAGATGTAAGTTTTGAAGAATGTGTGAGAAATTGAGAAATTGCCTATCATTGCAAGTTCCAGTACCCCGGCTGTTTTTGATTGAACATGGAAATTCTCCAAAATCTTCAAGTTGAGGTTACCAGAACTTGCTGAGACTGCATCAATCTCTGCGAAAGCCTGAAAAAGGAGGCCAACAGGAAGAAATGGTTGTTAAAACTGTTGGATACCTTTGGGTGATGGGTGATAAAACTGTTGTTTAAAATGGTTGTTAAAACTGTTGTTAAAACTGTTTAATAGTATGAGTGATAGGGTGTTGGATTGTGGGGTGCCGTTTTCAAAATTTTCCAGACCCCTACCACTCATACTATGAAAAATATTGCAGTAGAAATTGAGATGTTCCCTCTATCACACCGATTTTCACCATTTGGTTTCGTAAAGCTTCCAAGAATTGGGGAAGCCCTCAACCATTGGTTTTCCCCATTCCAAAAACGGCAGTTTGGATAATTTGGGGTCCCTCATCTTGGGACATGACCTATCAATGATATCAAATTGTTGGATAGCTTACGACAACAGGCTCGTACAGTAACAGTAACATCCACACACCTCTGGCATAAGGGGAAAGACAACCTAGGGCTAGAACATAAATCTGTATATATATATATATATATATATCATATATTATATGTCATACATCATATATCATATATCATGTTCATGAATTGCATCGTTAATAGTGTTTATGCCCCATGAAATCATCCTTAAAAGAAAAAAAACATCAAAGAAATCTCCAAATTCTGGAGGATTTTTCAGCAAGGGGCGTCCCACCTGGCAGCTGGTGCTTTGCGAACCAATGATCTTCACCGACGTCAAGGTCATGGGGAAGGGCGTGGTGTCCTCACCCAACACATCGACATCTCGACATTTCGACATGTGAAATCCGAAATATCCGAAATCGCTTGGTTGAGGTTGGTGGATTTCCCGGTTTTTCTTGGAAAAAAATAGGGAATAAACAGGGAAAAACTGGATGATCTCAGCAGTCCTCAGTTCTTTTAGTTTCATGTCTCGGGGCAGTTGGATCTTCGAGAATTCCCACTGGAAATCATGGTTGGAATTGCTGAAATCCCCATTGGCCCGTGTTGAATCACTTGAAAATCATGTCAACCCTGGATTAAGAAAAACCCCTGTGACTATGACTATTGGAGGAGTACCCCCAACTTAATAAACCATGGTTCATCCGGGCTTGGCAGTTGAACATCGGATCCCTATATGGCCTGAAAGTACGCCACGGGCAGGAAGGAGATGGACGCTCGGTGCTCGGCGTCGCCGCGGGAGGTACCGGCAATCAAGGAGCCTTCACCGAAGCCGTGGAGACGCCGTAAAAACGCTGGAGACGTGGAAAAACGTCGGCGGAAAAACACGTTGTGCTGGGGGTTTTCCCGGAAAAAAAGGGAGTTTGATGGATTTGGATCAATAGATTGATTCCATCCATTGTTTTTCCATGTGTTTCCTAGCAAGAAAATGATTTTGAGCAGGTATCAAACATGGAAATCAATAAACAATGAAGTTGAGCGAAACGGGTGAAATTTGGGGCACTTCACCTCACAAATTTGGGTTCGTTTCAGCTGATTTATATAAGACAAATCGGGATCTCAAGAGCAACAATTCGGGAGCAGTTATCAGCAAGATAACCCTGTTGTGGAGATTCATTGATCAGGACTACTATATAAATCAGCCGAATACATTTGAGTGAAACCCCCTCGGATTGTTTTGGTGAAAACATGGGAGGTTCTTGTGGGAGTTGTGCGGGAAGCAACCCATTGGAGTCCCAAAACTATCTGTTTTGCATGTTTCTCGAAATTGGGGTGCTCAATGTGTTTAAACACGTTCGCTGCAAACCCTAGGTTTGCCCGCGTCCAATCCCGCATATCCTTTGACATGCTCAAACCCCTGCGTAGGGTTTTATTTTTTACTTTCCAAAACAACAGACCCTAAAACCTTATTAAAACCTAAAACCCTAACCCTAAATTGAAACCCTAAACCCTGAAAACTTAAAGTCAAAATTGCTGCGTATAGCCAGTGTTTTCATGCATCCTTTGGTGATATATATATATATATCATATTGTTTGGATGTGTTGATTGAGTGTGGGCGAACCCGGGGTTGGAAGGGAACGTGTTTTGGGGCATCGCAATTTCAAGAAACCCATGGAATTCCATAGTTTGCTGTATGTTTACTGGATGGTACCCCAACAAAAAAGCCGTGAAATATCAAAACTTCCCGAACAAACATGGGGGTTCCCCCAATATCTCCATTTAAAATTGCCTATACCATAGTATAGCCATTAGATTAAATACATCTAAATAATTCACATAGTATACCTATTGATAGCTGGTTGCTGGTTTCAACCCCTCTGAAAAATATGAAAGTCAGTTGGGATTATTATTCCCAATATATGTAAAAATACAAAATGTTCCAAACCACCGACCAAATAGCATACCCATTAGATTATTACCCTCTGGTAAACTAACATAACCATGGAAAGATCCACCATTTTGTAGCTGGGTAAATCAACTATTTCTATGGCCATGTTCACTAGCTATGTTAGTTTACCAGAGGGTACATACCTATTACCCTCTGGTTATGACTAACAGTTTACCATTCCATGGAAAGTTCCACGATTTTCAATAGGTAAACCCAGGTAAACCATCTATTTCTATGGGCCATCTATACCATGGCTATGTTAGTCATAACCAGATGGTAATTAACTACTACATCCCCCAGAATTGGTTGATCTTCGACCCCAAATCCCCAAGCATTCCGTGCACTGAGCTCCCGACCGTCGCTGGAATGCCAACGGCAGGCCTTGCCCGAGGTGACACTCCTGCGATTCGCCATGGTGATCATGGTGAAATGCGTCGCATTTGAATCATCAAAAAAAGTTCGATTGAAGCACCAAACATTGCCTGGTTGGTGGTTGACCTACCCCTCTGAAAAATAAGAGTTCGTCAATGGGAAGGATGACAACCCATATATGACATGGAAAAATAAAAAAATGTTTGAAACCACAAACCAGTTGCAGAATACAATATGGTACTGAACATGGGGATTTGACAAACAGATTTAAGCTGCAAAAGTCTGCTTCAAGCACCAAGAACTTGTGTCATCTCCAAATCAAAAAGCTCTGGAGAAATATACCTGATGACCTCTGCCTTAGCAATCAGCTTCTTTCTGACATTACCCTCTGGCTATGACTAACATAGCCATGGTATAGATTGCCCTAATCGAAATAGATGGTTTACCTGGGTTTACCTATTGAAAATGGTGGATCTTTCCATGGCAAACTGTTAGTCATAAGCAGATGGTACAATATTCCCCTTTCTGGATGCCTAGACTAGAAATTGTGAATAGATGTGCATAGATATGCATAGTGCTGAAATGATGTGTATTTCTTCAACAAATAACGGGCCATTCAAAGCAGCCGGCCGATCCCAATCCCATGAAGTCCCATGAAATCCCCAAAACTCGGATGACTCAAACAGTCCCAGTCCCCAAACCACGGCTGTCCAGTAGGTCTCTTCCATCATGTCTTGTTGGTTGTAGCTTTTGGTGCTGCCATCTGCACACTCCTCCACCAGCCCTGTAGCCTGCCAGAGCTGGATGGTTTAGTTCATGGAAAATCCCAATCTGAAAATGGATGATGACTGGGGTTACCCTCTGGTAATTTAACAGTTTGCTCTTGAAGCCATGGCCATAGAAAGTTCGTTGATTTACCCATTTTCATAATGGTGGTAATTTCACAGTTTGCTATTGAAAATGACCAGTTATAGTTGAGTTACCCATTAAAAATTGTGATTTTCTCTAGCTACGTTAGTTTACCAGAGGGTACACCCATGACTATGGAAACCTCCATTAATGGGGCTATTTGCAACACATGATCTTGGAATGTGATGTCAGAGGGTTGCAGTCATCTTACGCCCCAGTTCACCCGTCATCCGTGAAGGTTGAGCTTGGTTCAGTGGGTTTCATCTCATTGAGTCGGTAATCCCGTGAAGAACAAGCTATGTAGTATAACAATGACATCTAGGGCAGCATACTATGTTTTCATCAACCAGGGATGAACAGAACACAGTTCAACTGACTTTCTTTAGGTGTTGTTTTCTTGATGAACTCACGCCGGTGCAGCTTGATCACTTTGAACAGAGCAACACCTGCTGGAATGATTTCCGAAAATTGTATGTTTCTTTGGAACTGGAGGTAAGTATCCCCCCAGACTGGGATAAATAATGTGATATTTATATATACACACATATATCGTCCCCATTCCTCGAGAAATGGTTTATTTCCATAACTGGCGGGGTATATTTAAATATGGAAATAAACCATGATTGTACTGGTACAGAAAATATTAGTACAATATGGTACACAGTACAATATTGTACTATATATAATTGTCAACTGTGTGGCTCGTTTCAGGCAAGAAAACATCTTCAATCCAGCTACATCCACCTGGCATCTACTTTTCGTCGAAAAGAATCACCTTAAGGGCACCTGGTTGGTGGTTGAGCCACCAACCCCTCTGAAATTGATATGATTGGGATATGATTGGGATATGATTGGGATCCAATAATTGATAGATTATGTTGATATATGGAATATATATATATATATGCTTAATGAATATCATTGGGATTATGAATATATATGGTTATCAATGGAGTTCGTCAGTTGGGATGATGATTCATTCCCAACATGGAAAGTCATAAAGTCCATGGTTCCAGTCACCACCAACCAGGCACTAATTGATGTTTGAATAAAGAATTCAAGCAGGAAATCCCCAGTTTGTTTACTTCGATGCTGTTCCCAGAAAAACCTCCATGGCTAGTTTGGGATTTTCCGGCCATGTTTGATTACCAAGAGCTAGTTCGAGTAATCACCATAAAATCATCATGAACCACCATTTACCATCACTAATCATTTTGAAATCCCAATAGAATCCCATTTAAATCCCATTCAAGCACCATTTTTTGCCATTGTTCACCGTCATGAACCACTATTATCAACTCTTACCATTATTAATCAGTGGAAAAATAAATATTAACCATACATCAACTGAAAAATCAATATTGCCATTATTAATGGTTAATGTATGGTTACCTTAACATATTATCCATACATTGACATACTAATACAATTATATTATCCTCTAGTTATTTATAGATGGCCCATAGAAATAGATGATTTTCCCAGCGAACGAAACCTCCATTTATGGTTGGGATTTTCCATGGCTATGTTAAATAACCAGATGGTATATATACATATTATAGCTGCCATAATTATATATAACTATAATTATATATAAGTATACATATACATAACTATACAATTAACCTCAGGGGACTCCTTCCCCCGCCTGACGATCGAAGGCCATAATCGCGCAGACTTCGTGGCAGTAGCCATACACCGCCTCTCCGCGGTCTCTCAGCGCCGATGGGGAATGATGGGGATATCATCAGAACGAACAGGTTGAAACCACAAAAATAGTTTATATATCCTCTGGTAAACTAACAGTTTGCTGTTGAAAATGGCCATAGAAATAGTGGATTTACCCACTAAAAATCGTGGATTTTCCAGTTTGCTATGTAAAAGTTTACCAAAGGGTATGTTGATATATGTTGATAAAACTAATACTGGTTGGTGGTTTTAACCATTTTGAAAAATATTACACTTTATTGCACTTTATTGCAGAGCAAGTGGGCAGCCTTGCGACCCCGTTGCCCCCTCTGTTTGCTCGCACTACCGGTGCCTTGCCGGCCTCAGCTCCTGGATGTCAGCCGAGCAAGCCGCTTGACGGCCCAGCTGCTCGAAGATCGCCGCATCACACAGGGCAATTCTTTCTGGGGGAAAACGTAAACGGTAACAAACCAAAAACAAGGAAATGGCTGCAGAATTGGGACGAGTCATTTTTTGAGGTAGTTTCACCGAATGGCAACCAAGATAGGCTTTCCACAACAACAAAAAAGGTTTGATTCGTTGTCCCCATGAAACCCTACCAGCTTCCGGCACCTGTTGTGCCTGGTGATACCACTTCTTTTGGTGCACCCACGGTCCTTCGTAGGCTGTGGCCTGGAAAAAATCCCAAAACAGCTGGACTCCGCTGACCATCGTCAGTGGGGCATCTCCCTCCATGTATCTACTGCCAACTTGGCTCCACCAGTCATGAACCATCTGAACATTGTGTTGTCGATAACGACGAACCATTCGCTCAGGAAACGTCCAAAAAACAGGTGCTGCAGGTTGCTGTGCCAAGCCGACTGGTAGTGGCCTAGGTTTGGGTGCAGGCATCGTGCCCTTTTGTTGTTCTGCCATGTGAGCCTTCCGACCCGTCTTCAGTAGAACCATAAGGATCGCATTGTGCAGTTGTCTGTTCACCTGCAAAGCGCTAGCCAAGCCCTTCCACGTTTCCCAAAAAACCGGTTCCCTGGTGTCGTTGATCTTGGCCGCTGCTCGGTCTGTAAGCTCATTATGCCAATAAGCCCATTCTTCCACCGGTGATGTAGCCTTGTCGATACTGCAGTGAGAGACAACCTTCATCATCTGAACATTGTCCAAGTGGCCTTCTTCAAACAAGCCTTGGATGCGCAACCAGAGATCGGAGTGCGCACGGTTCACACGCACTGGAACACCTCGTTTCACTTTGTTCACTCCACGCAGGACGCCCAAGCAATCGGTCCAAATGCGTACTTTCTGTGCCTGTTCTTTAGCCCAAAGGAGCGCCGCCAACACTGCCGAAAGTTCAGCCCGAAAGGGCGTTTGACTGAGGCCCTGCACATGACCCCCTAGGACGACCTGATTGTTCAAACTGCCAAGTTGAGCCACCGTGACTGCCCATGCTGCATACCTCAGTTTCGGTTCCTGTGGGTTTGCTGCTGTTCCATCCACAAATAACTCAACCGTATGGGAGGGGTCTGTCTGGCACTGATTTATGGGGGACATGCATGAAAAACCATGATCCTGCACCAACCACCTGGCATAGACCTCCCATTCTGGCAGTAGGACAGCCCAACCATGAGAGGTTAAACATTGTGGCAAGACTGGGATTTGTGCAAGCTGTTCCGCAGTCATGTGGGTCCTGCAGTCGGCAAAGAAGGGACAAGTCCAAGCCCTATGGAAAAAACCATCCTTGCTTGTGCACCAGGGGCATTGACCACTGACCTCAGACATGAAATGAGCCCGGCCATTCTGCGTGTAGAGCGTACCATCTAAGTGACACCTGAGATAGACCTGATCTGCTGTGCCAAAGTGAGCCAGTGCACTGGTGACTGCCTGAGGGTCTGCCATTTCAATGCCTTGAAACGACGCTCTGTGTGCAACTTCCTGTCCCATGACATGGCCCCAAGACATGGCAACCCTTTGATACAACTCATCCCATCCTACCTGCATGACACTGAACACTCCATACCGATCTTGAACCAACCCATTTGTACCAACCGCCCAACCAAGTCTACGCACCCTGGCTAACAAGACGGCTGTAGGACCATTGGCAGGTAAGTCCAAGTCTGCCGAGGCAAAAACGGAAAGCATGGCATCTACCTTGTCAAAACCACCTAGCTCCCGGGCATCTCGCAACGTCTGAAGAATAGACCAGGCTTCAGGGTCTGTTTCCAGCGAATTACTGGCCATGTGGAGCATCGGGTTTGCCCCTTTACGGTTAGCATTGAGGGCTTTCATGACCCCTGCCCTCAGGGTCTTGAAGTGTGAGTGACCCAAATGAACCACGGAGATTCCATGCAATGCTCTGGGCCAAGCGAGCATTCTGACTGCTTGCAGTTTGGTTCTGTATGGTGAGAGGCTTGCTCGAAGCCTTGTCCATATGTCTGGCATAGTGCGGAGTCTTGCCTGAAGGGTGGAATTCCAGGAATGCTTGGAAAAGTTTTGGTGGGCACCCAAGTTCCTAGCTGCGAGTGTGACCTGGAGACTCCTCTGGCGGAAGGTGTGCCGCGCCAATGATTGGGTACTCCAAACCTTGGTTTTACGAAAGTCCAGTTCAAGGTCAAGGGCAGAAGTAAAATCCAAGACTGCCTGCCATACTGCTTGGAATTGGTCATGTGATGAGAACAAAACCCCCCAATCATCGATGAATGCATGAAGTCCAATGCCTGGCTGTGTTGCATTCAGCCAAAGATCCAAAATCCAATCGATGATGACCATTCCAAAAACAGACAGCGCACAACCCTCTGGTAGTCCACACACAGAAAAGACTGGCTCCCCCGTAGAGAGACGCACCTTGAATCTTCTGGTCTGACCGGACACAAACGCAACCCAAGCACGCAAGACCCCCGTGGGAAATCCAAGCACCCGCAACGCAAACCAAAGTGGATACCTAGGTATGGCATTGAAGCACCGTCTGATGTCCATCAGGATGCCATGCAAAGGAACCGCATCTACCAAGGCTGATTCCAAAACTTGTGCCGTGGTATACCAAACTGCCCTAGCTTGCCTTGCTGGGAGGCCACCCTGGACGCTCTGTGGGACGATTTCAGCCAAAACTCGCAGTGCTTCTTTGGCCCTGGCAGACGACCAAACTCTGTACAAGAGACTATAGACTGTGACAGGCCTATATTCATCTACCGATTGAGCTCCTGGATTCTTTGCTAAGCTGGCTACAAACCCTGAGGCCACCTGTGCAGGCCATGGCATACCTTGCTCCACCGCATTGAAAAGCTTGACCATTGCTTGTTGAGCTGTCGGGGGCAGTGCAGCCAAATCCGGCTGGGAAACTCCATCCGGTCCCTTGGCGGATACTACTTTTTTATGAGTAACCAAGTCCATAAACCTGGAGGAAGTCCATGGTGTGTCAGGCCACTGCTGAGGTCGCAACACACGCTCGATGAAACCACAGATCTGATCCTACTGGCCTGGCGCTACATGAGAAGGCTTGTTCCACCTAGGCTCCCAGGTCTGTCGGAAGCGATCCAAAACTGCAGCATCCGTCATGACAACCCTTTCCTGAGTTAAAACATGTCCTGGAGCCAGCCCTTCCACTGAAGACAGCCACACCTGATCATGCTCGTGTACCAACACCTCATGAGCATGTCCATGAATCACTACGGGAAGTCCATGCAACAACTCAACTGGGCGCACCAAAACTACCGAGCTATCCTCTGGCCTCACCTCTTCAACCGCAACCTCAACCCTGTCCAGGAGTGTGTCAACTACTGGGGGTGGCTCTGCTTTGCAGTCTTGAAAAACCAGATTCATATCTTCTCTGCGGCGCTCAGTACCATACTGGTACCTTCGTTGGGCAAGGCGCCCTTCATAGGCTTTGACAAAACTGTGGAAACCCTCAAACAGAGACTCAACCACCTCCAGCGCCGGCAAAAAATAGGGCAACTGCAACGGTGAGGCCAGCGTAAATCCAAGTCCATGCTGAGCCCACCAGTGTACAAACCCCCCCGGAAAGCCCGCTGCACCCCTGATTGCCCGCCATGTCTCCTGGGCATTGGTGATGGCATTATCCGAAGCAAGGCCTTTCTTCAAAAGCTGTGTGAGCGCTTGCAACCGCCTGAGCTGGCGAAAGTACCTTGCATGCTGCAGACTGATGCCAAAGTATTTGGGCTGAACTTCCCCTTCCCTCCCCAATTTCGGTGGTGACCCCTGCCATTTCCGGGTCTGAGTGGCAAGTGTTTGTGCCCTCCCGCACTGGGCCCTGGATATGTATTTACCCTGCTGCGCATTCCAGCACTGGGCCTGTGTTTCAAGTTGCTGCCAAAATTGTGCATAGGCCATGGTGGAGTCTGCAGTAATATCAAAATCCAGCTGGCAATCCCAGTTGGTGGGCCAAGGAAATGGTTGTGGCTGCCGCCATACCTGGCTAACCTGTTGCTTACCATGCATCTTGAAGGTAGCCTCCACGGTGGCATGATCCGCCCATTTGTCCCATGCTATACCTCTTCCAACACCACTTGAAGCTCTGGAGAAATCCACAGCTGGTCAATCCGTTTAGTGCCTCTGCCGGTTGGACTGACTGAAACCCCTGTTTTCCATGCCCAAAGGTCCTGCACTTCACGAAAACCATATTCCTGGAGCCTTTGCACCTGACTGAGTTCATGGGTGGCATAATTGAAATCACCTCCAATGATTCTGGGACCTGAAGCTTGACATGCCACTCGATCTATAAGGTCAGCCAACATTGTTTCTGTCTGATACCTTGCAAAATGATGCGTGGCATTGCACGGAACCCCATACAGCATCCCTACAGTGACCCAATCTGAACCAACCATCATTCCCGCCACTTGCATGCGGCCGGTTGCAAAGCTTTCGGAGTCAAAACTATGCGGCAGTGCTCTGGCTGGGTAAGAGGAAACAAGCAAAACACCTGAGTGAACTCCTGCCTGGCCGGTCTTCCTGACTGGACATGGTGCACCTGGTATCAAGTATTTCCATTTGGTCTTCAGACACTGGAGACCTTTTTTGAAAGACCGATAACCCTGCTTGGAGAGATGTGTCTCAGAGAAGACCCATGCTTGGCCCTCTTGGTGTGCAACCTGGTCCACTTTCGTAGTTAGGCCTGACGCATTGGCAAGTCCAAAAGTCCATGTGTCCGACACTGGAGCAGGCCCCGGGTGAGCCGCTTCACCAAAACGAAAAAGACCGCCCAAGATACAAAACCAGAACAACCAACTGAAGCTACCCCTACGTTGCAGAGCCGACCATCGATGGCCAGGCAAATCCCTGGGTGGGGCAGGTTTGGCAGTGGGCCTAGCATCCAACTTAGCATTCCCCTTCTCATGGCTAGGTCGCTGCTGACCAAGGTGCAAGCAATTGGAGTCCAAAACTGAAAGGTGGCCAAAATGGCCAAAAAATGAAAAGCCCTTTGTATGGGCATCCGCATGGCACTTGTGCACTGGTGCTCCTTCCCATTCTGCTAAGCCACTGAGAAGCTGACCCCGGAACGGTCTCTGAAGTGTCCCCAGGGTGATTACCAAACCTAACATCTGCAATGCGTGGCCGGCAATCCAGAAGGCCAAGAGCCAAAAGGGAAGTCCAACGTGGCTCACCAACACTTGCGACAAGGGACAAACCAGATACCCGACCCAAAGACACAGTGCACCCTGTGATACCAAACCACATCCAACCTGGTGAACATGTTGAGGCAATTCCGACTGTGTCTGTGCTCCTACATTGTGAGTAAGTCCACTACGCAAGGCACACTTGATGTTAGAGACTTGCTGAACTGCCCCTGCTATGCAATCCAAACCAGCTCCCATCAAACTTCCTAGGCCCTGTGTGGCGCTCTCACTGTAGAACCAAGCCTTGTAGCTGAGCCCATTCTTGTCATGCTCCATGCGCAAAGTCCAAGCTCTACCATCCCTACCAGCATCACCCTCTGGGCAACCCCCAGCATTCGGCACTGCATCGCAAAGACAGAGAAGCTCCAAAATTGCAAAAACGCCAAAATGGCCAAAAAGATGTGAAACCCAAGATGCCATCCGCGGGACGTCCTCATTTGGCTGAGAGAGCAGCGTGTCCCTGCACATCTGTGTTGCTACCTTAGTCCCCTGTGGAACCCTTTCAGAAAACACCCCCACGGCACAAAGACAGGAGTGGCCTGCAATCCAAATGGCCAAAAGCCCACCAAGTCCAACGAGGGCAAACACCAAAAAGAAGAGCACTTCTGGGCCAAAAAGGCCAAGGTGACCACCAACCGATTTAACCCAATCACCCATGGTAGTCAGCTGTGTGACTGGGCACCATCACTCCTGCCTCGCACGCTTGGTGAGCAGGCTTTCAAATTGGTTCATCTGTTTTTGGAACATTCCATCTAACATTGACTGCTGATGATGAACCTGCTGTCGGAACTGCTCTTGGAAGGTGTCCTGAAAACCCTGGATTTGGCAGGCCTGTGCTTGGATGGCGGCATCAAACTGCGAATGCTGCTGCTGAAGCTGTGTCTGAACTTCCTGCAGTTGCTGAGAGTGTTCGGCATGATGCTGCTGCACTGTGTGACCCAAATTCTGTGTGTGATGATGGAGCTCCTGCATTTGCTGTTCCAACTTGCTAACCCGGTCGGGCTGGCTGTCATCCTGATCCACCTCCATACCCTTGACAGGCATCTTAGCCAACACTGCTGCTACCACCCGCTGCTCCATATCTTCGATAGGGTTGCCTATCTGAATTGGCACTGGACCTGCTTTGTGTCCTTTGATTGCTGGTGCCCATGGGTCATGAAGCTGCAAATGATCAACCTCTTGGTCCTTGGTGACCATAGCTACAGCGGCCGGTGATGCAAGCACTTTAGGAACCAGTGGCGCATTGTTGGGAGGAAGCCCCTCTTGTGTCACCACAACATCACCATGTGTCATGTGCAGCACTTTCGAAGGAGGTGCTGACACTGCATGAACCCTGTACATCAACCCTTGCAAGTGATCATGTGTTCCAACTGGCTGGACAGGCCTGGCCACCCATCCGCTCTGTGCCAAAGCATGGGCGACTGATGACTTCAAAGTTCCAAAAGGGAAAGGCCCCACTAGGTACGAATGCTTGTCACCAGAAGGCAGGTAGGTCTGGCCTGGCTTGACCTTGGCATACACTTCGGCTGCATTAGAAATCTGACAACGCAATCCCAATTTCGAACCCATCCTGGCAAGTCCGCAAATTGCTGGAATGGACTGGCGCTGCATCATGAGCTGAGAGATGTCGGTCTTAGCCATCCAAATCACCTGAAACTGATCGGAAGGCTTCTTGCCGTCCAATGACCGAGGCTCCAGAAAGACACCCTGAAAACCACTGAAGGCTTGGACCTGACATTGCAGCACCTCAGGCAATCGCAGATGAACCCCAAAAACATCGGCCTGGTCAGAAGGGCAATACTGGTAATTGAGCTTCATCCATTGTTTTCCCCATGCTTCCAAGACAGGCGAGACAACTGGATACTGCATAGTTTGGTGCCATGCTTCGCAACCCGGGCACTCATCATCTTCACATGGTAGCAAAGGGCTGACCTTGCTGAAGATATGCCTCAAAGGGTGTGCACAGACCTGCTGCCAACTCTCATCAGTCATGTCACGAAAAACCAATGCTTTTACGACACATGTTGCTACTGCTTGCACTGTACATCCTGCCCTTGGCATAGAGCGCTTCACATGTTGTGCACCCAACTGATACAGAAGTCCATCAACTAGCAACGGCTCGGAATTGGCTGTGCACATCAAAGGGACACGGGCTGGTGACACAGGCAACGTGGTGGCGGATGGGACGGTGGCATCGACAACAAAAAGACCCAAGGCACCTGCAGACATACATCTGTTGGCTTTCAAGTAGGGCTCCGCCATGACTTGGTTGAGCACCACTACACCTGAAACCTGTGGACCAATGCTGGCGACTGCGACTTGGCTCAAGTCTTGATCTTGCTGATCCTGGAAAAGGCCAGGCTCTAAGCGCAACATGGTAGCATCTAGGCTGGGCAAATGCTTCCCCTTCCCCTGTCCCTTGGCTCTTTTGTGGCGCTTATTGCCTACTTGGTAGGTCCCGCCTCGTTTTTCAATAGCCCGCTGGAGTTCGGATGGCTTGATCAACACCAGCGGTGGTCTCATCTGATTGGCCAGCCATTTGAGTTCCCTCCATGCATTGTTTGCCTGCAAGGCCTTGCTGACATGCGAATCCCCCAAGTGTTGAATCACATCTTTTGCACGTGCAATTGACTCCCCTGCCTCAACCCCATGTTCACTGAGCAACGCAGCAAGTTGGTCAACCACGGAAAGTCCAAGGGCTGCCAACTGAGGACGGAAACACATTTCAGACAGACCAGACGCAAAATCCTGCCGCAGCTGCTTGGCAATGCATTCCAACTCAACCTGTGATGACGGAAAAGACTCACCCCAAAGCAGGTGCTTGGCAAATGACAACACAAGAGCTCCACAATGTCCAGACAGAACGAATGAGACAAGCTTGTTGCACCACTGGCCTTCAACCCCTCGAAAGCTACCAACCTTGGTAGCCAAGGTTTCAAACACCTCGACATGGGCTGGGACAACACCGCAAGTGAAAAGCCTGACAACTGCTGAGTCCATACGCCACACCAGAGGATACCAGTGATGATCAACCATGACTGCTGTAAGGATTGTGGCAACTGCACCAAGCGTAGCACACAACTTTGCCCATGTTTGATCATTGGGGGACAGAACCAACCCTGTGAGAAGAAGGGGATCCCAAACCAAGACATGCTGATCCTGATCTGTATGTTGTGCGATACCCTGGAGGCCTACCAAAAGCTCATCATCTCCCCAAACTGGTCCTTGCAAGCTCAGGATGGCTTCCCGCTCAATCTTGGTCATCTGAGACGCCCTTTTTGTCAGCAGTTGGTCCATGGACGTGACCGCATATACATTCCAATCCCTGCCTGGCTGCTCATGACACTCGGCCAAAACATCACTAGGGGACAGACAACATGGCACAGCAAGACTGGAACTGCACGGCGCTTCAAACCCAAGTGGAGCGACTCCAATCTCAACACCATCTGACAGAGGCTGGCTTAAGTCCAATGCCTTTGCATTTTGCCACAGCATCAACTCAGCTGCTGTACCTGTGAGGATCTGCTCAGCTTCCAAAAGTTCATGACCTGTGGTTCCTTCTGGGCAGGCAACGGACACAGGGACAGACATGTCGGACAACCAACGGACTTGGACTCGGATTGACGGACGAATGTCTTCAATGGGATCTTCTGGCTCGGCTGTGGCTGGGACAGTGGGAGGAATCGGTTCTGGCCACCAATTCCGGCATGTGACAATCAGCTCCTTCATGTATGCGTCAAGGACTTGATCTGGCTGACAGGGTTGTGCAAGACCATAGAAAACATCCACATGTCGTTTGACCTGAGACAAGACCCATAGACCAATCATAGGCGACACTGCCTGTCCTATGCCTGCCATGGCCAATCGGAGGTTGAGACCAACATCAATGCCTGGGATTCCCCCAAGCAATGCCCACATCTCCTGCGGGTGCAGGTAGCGACAATGCTGCATGACCCTTTGCATGTGTACCTGCGAAGTTGCAAGTGGGACAAGCACTCCAAAGAGACCACGTGAGCTGATGCGCTGTTCAGACAAGGCTCCCCTACAACCGCAAGCACAGGCATAGAGCTGGTTTCCTGCTGAGTGAAGCAAAGTCGGACATGCTTCTCCAAGGCGCAAAAACAAGTTTTCAATCCCCCCAGAAGCATATGCATAAAACTTGGAAAGCTCATACAAGTTGAGGTCAATTTGAGCATGATCTACTTCAGGCCAATGACGGATACCTGGCATGACATCTTGCACTCGACGAAACTGATCAAACACTGGGAAGTCCTTCAACTCGCAAAGACCAAGCAGGGGTGCAGTGAGCACACAAAACCAACGTGACCTACGGTTGCACCACCCATTCTGAAGGCTGAGAACTTGTTGGGATATCCGGTATCCAGTGGCAAGGGCAAATTGTCTAAGCAACTGCTGAACCTCGGAGTCACCTTGAATCTCTGGGACACATTCCAACACCACAATTGGACACTGCAAATTCCAGGCCAAGTTCAAAGTCTTGGGCAATGACTCTGCACGGCAGTCTGACATCCCGCCTTTGTCTCCAAGCTTGGAGTGTGGCTGACATGCTATCCCTGAAAGCAAAGTTGCATAAAAACCCCCTTTGGCTGCAAGGCTAGACGCAACATGCAAGTCAGACAGATCCCCAACCACCAAGGACGCTCCATCATGCAGTGCAGAGAACAGGGGCGACCAAGCTTTGTTCCAATCAACCCCACACAGGACTTTCAACCCTAACCTTGCAGCTTCCTTGGAAAATCCACCCAAACCTGAACAGACTTCAATCACACTGGAGGACGAGTGGAAATCGCAGTCAGGCAGTGCGTGAACCCAGGCCTTTTCACCCATGCTCAAGGTGGTGGGGGATAGTGATGTCACCTCCAAACCAATGCCAGACAGAACCCTACCCTCAGGGAGCACACCATTGATCCAAAACCGATGTCCTGGTCGATCACATGAAAATGCTAAATGTTTTCCAGCTTCAACATCTCTACAAATGACTGTGAAAACAACCGGGATTCTTTGCCCCATAGTCAGCATGTTCCATGATCCAGGTATGAAGATGGGCCCCATTGCAAACGGCCACGGCACAACTCACCTCAGGATTAGTCAGAGCCGCCCTACCTCTGGAAGGTTCCTGAGCCCGGGCTTTTGAAAAATATTAGTCAATGGGAAGGATTATCTCATATATTATGCAAAATAAAAATGGTTGAAACCACCAACCAGAATATAATCAATTGAAAAATAATTGGACAAAGCATTGATGTAGCTAAGCTAGGCTAGGTTTTTCCATCCCAAAATCTCCATGTGTTTTCCATCCACGTTTGACGCAGTTGTGTTGAACCACCTTAGTGGAAAAAAAACATGGCGAACCTTCCAATAGCCCAGCATTGCAACGAAAAAAACCTCGTTTAACCATGGTGAGGTCCCGAAATTTCAATCCCAAACGACTGCCGTCGCATTGTCGCATTGGTTCCTTTGGTTCGATTAAGGGAAACCTTCAATCGTTGGACAAGGCTTGACATATTCAAATCCACGGGCATCTCCGAGTTGATGGTTGTCCCTTGGTGTCAGTGGCCATGTCCCAAATTCTATGGAACTCTTTCTTTTCATTCCCTATACTTTATCAGATTCCAATACATCAATTCCGGGAATGCCCTACATCTATTTTCATTCTGATACCTCAGGGTAAACTACGTAGCACTGGTTGGTGGTTTCAACCCCTCTGAACATATGAAAGTCAGTTGGGATTCCAACCCACCAACCAGTGCAATATATGGAGGTTTCCTGAAATGGAGCTACCCCAAGCTCGCTAGATGGTTTATTTCATGGAAAATCCCGAACAAAAATGATAAAAATGGGTTATGACTGGGGATGCCCCCATGACTTAGGAAACCTCCATATCTCAAAAACAGTACCCTCTTATACAGTATAACTACCCTCTGGTAAACCAACGTAACTACGGAAAATCACCATGCTATTCATGGGTAAATCCACTATTTCTATGGCCATTTCATGGAAATAACTAAATGTGGAAAAAAAAATCGATGCTTTCGCCTCATCCACCGGTGCAAGTTGCAGGAAGTCCCAGGATTCCTCCATGGACTGCACCACCACATCCCCTAGCGCGGAAACGCGGAAACTGGCATACCACAGGAGATATGATAGGGGAAACAAAATGTGTGTGTATATAAAGTGCATATCAATGCTTTGTCCAATTATTTTTCAGTTTATTATCTTAGTGTTATCAACATGTATCAACATATATCAACATATATCAACATACCCTCTGGTAAACTAACATAACTATGGAAGATCCACCATTTTGAATGGGCAAATCCACTATGAATCACCATGTTCAATAGCTATGTTTGTTTACCAGAGGGTAAAGTGCATATACATACATAGTGTGGCAAATATAAGTGTATGTAGTATGCAAATATCCGATGGTGAATACATGCCTTATGTACAGGTGACCTAGCGCCTACATCCCTTTCGCAAACTATGTCTATTTCTATTTCTACAATATACATACATACTTGTGAATATAAATATAACTATATGATTAGATGCATAATCTTTACATACGTATAATATATAATATATCGATATGTTAGTGTAATACCTATATATATATATCATACATGTATATACCCTCCAGTAAATTAACATAGACCCTGGTAGATATGGGTTGGAAGATTAGTTTCCTCTAAAAATTGGTGATTTTCAGGGTCTATGTTAATTTACCAGAGGGTATATATATATATACATGGTTATTTGTTACATAGCGAACTGGAAGCCATGGCAGAAACTGCATCCAGTTCACCTGTGGAGGTCAGTTGCAGCACATCATTCTCTTCGGAGCTAAAGGTCCTGGGTCGTGCGGGTCGCGCAACGGCGCATCGACCGAAGCGCATAAGGCACTGGGTGGAAACTTTCACCGACTTTTGGGCCTCAAGTGTTTTGGAAAACCATACCATAACCATTGGAAAAGTGCTGGTTTATAAAAATTGTTTGTTTGTCATATAAGATCATATAAGTATGTATCATAATAAGTATGTATCATATTATATTCCATCATTAATAACCATTCATAACCATTAATGCTGATTTATTGATGGTTACGGTGGTTTTGAGAATGCTAAACGTAGGGAATGGGGGAATGATCGGAATATATCGGAACCAAAACCAATCCAAAACCGTTCCCACATTTCCTAGGTTTAGCATCAGTAAGATTCAGTAAGTATAGATATGGCACATGGAAGGAAAAGAAAAAATGCGATATTAAGGAATAAAGATACCCTCTGGTAATTTGACATAGCTATTGAAAATGGCAATTTATAGTGAGTTTTCCCATTAAAAATTGTGATTTTCCATACTTATGTTAGTTTACCAGAGGGTAAATATGCTGGATCTATTAAGTGCGATGAATTATATGTCTATGGATCTACTTATGGTGGCTATGGCACACGTAATCGTGGATATTAAGTACATACATACCATGTTCGATATTAAGCATAAATCTCATATCGAACATACCATATCACAGAATAGATTTAATATATGCTTTATTAATATGGTGGATATGTTCGATATTAAGTACATACATATTCTAATATCACAGAATACAATTATAGACATATCCACCATAAGCTTGCTTTATGACTAGGCTGGGATTGATCTGCTGGATGGGGGCCTTCTTGTGGACACCGTTGTTGTGAGACCACTAGCGGCACTGGTCAATATCAGTCGCCCAGATTCATGATGTGATGGTGGGTATAGCGTATATATAATATATTGATATACAGTAATATATATATATATAATTATATATATATTATGTATAATTATATGTATAATTAAATTATATGTATAATTAAATTATATGTATAATTAAATTATATGTATAATTATATGTATATGTATATATATAATGGTATAGCTGGATTGTCCATTATAAACCATCCAGCTATTGGGCCACCCCCATTTTACGAAATCCCCATATATAGAATCCAATGATTTACCATTGGTGGTTGACCCACCCTTCCCAAAAGATCTTCCGAAAAACTGGGATCCTCAACACCGAAATATGGTTGAAAAGACTGGAAAAGAAAGATGAGTTTGAACCAGCAAAAACTCTATGGCTGGTACTTCCAATTGATTCTCATTGATGCCCCTTTTTTGATGGTTAATTTGCTCCAATTTGCTCTAGACTTCCATAGTCTCCCCATTTTAGTCGGTTTCCTGCAATGGTGGTACCCCTAAATCATTCATGTTCTTTGCGGATGTTCCATCATAAACCAACCATTTTGGGCTAACTTCACTATGGAAACCCCCAAATCAGCTGGATACGCCCAGCAGCTGGATTTCTTCGCGTCCTAAGACTTCACCCTGAGTCGAGACCGATTTCACAACACTTCTGGGGGCTATGGGTATATAGGGAATATCTGGCAAAATTGGACATCTTTTTATGGATATCAACCAAGCCGTCTTATGGTGAATATCAGAACATTTATGTAGTGTTGATATATTGTTGATATATTGTTGAGGATAGTCGTGTAAAATCTGTCCAAGTATCAATCTGTCTAATTTATGTGCGATGATATATTGTTGATATATGTTGATATATTGTTGAGGATACCCTAATTTCTCGCAAATAAATTTGGAGCACGCCATGTTCTGAAAAAAAACAGGTACTTTGGAAAGAAATCCTCTGACCCTGATGAAGTGATAGAGGAGGGTAGCTGGGGGTTCCAACTTCAATGTGTCCTGATAGTTGAACACATCTGGTTGGTGGTATACCTACCCCTCTGAAAAATATGGGTTCGTCAGTTGGGATTATGAAATTCCCAATATGTGGAAAAAATAAAATTCATGTTCCAAACCACCAACCAGACATCTTGCTTAAATCACTCCAAATCCATTCCTGCCAGCGACTGCTATAAAGTCCGAATCAAGTACTTCTGAACCTGTGACTTGTTTGAAACCTTCCAAAGTCTAAACCTCCCAAAGTTTGAGTTTCCAATTTAAAATCCATCAGAGCCATGTGGGCACTAAAAATCATCATCCCCCTAGACGGATGATGGATGAAAGTTTTCTTGGTGCAGGAAGGCTCCCAGTTGTGTTTGTTGGTCAATTTCCATAATCCGTCCTGGCTATTGTAGATATTTCAGATAACTATAAGACTTGGAGATCAAATACTTCCCATTGTATCCCATCATATCATCATTCAAAATAGCTAAAAAATATCATTGTCACAATTGGTTATCCTCATGATATCCCATCAAATATCCCTACCATGTTGCTGTGTTCTAAACATCCCATTGAGACACACCCCGCAACCCGCGCTTCCGCCTTCTCCTCGGAAGTTTTCATGGTGCTTATGGTCACCTCTCATCGGCCGGCGCCGATGAATCTGGTTGGAAGCTGAAAATCAGTTTATGGAGATATAGCAGATATAAATCCATATAAAATTTAATTAGGGTAATGAAGATATGATACACACCATTTTTGGTTTATTTATATCAGTTTATGAAAATCAGTTTATGGTTTGTCTGAAAATGGTGTGTATACCCCCAAAATGGCTGCTTAAATATGGAGCACAGGTTCTTATAGAAATAGAAGTCTAATCTTTCTGGCTGAATTGTAGTAATTCACTATCCTGAAAACAGCTGAAACTTGCGGTCATTGAAACAATACTGGGGATCACAGATGCAATTCCCAGTCGAACATTGATTCATGTAAAATGTCTATCTTTTTGGGAGTTACTCGGCCAATTTTTTTCGGAATAGTCGAAAATATTGCGAATGATTTCTATGGTGAATTCTATTGGATAAACCATGATTTTTGGAGAGTATTCCCACCAAACAATTATTGCTAGCCCATGATTTTTCTTCCCCAAAAGGTGATCCAACGGAAATTCATGTAACCAATAATTGGAACCAATCGCCACATGAGTAACCAATAATGGAGGATATGTGATGGCGATGGTATCTATATCTATTTATATATATATATATA
>Ga0126342_10000304_pt1 | contig 48093 bp, 50 predicted proteins | sample Cyp1metagenome_FD_92528 | JGI IMG/M metagenome (GOLD analysis project Ga0126342, IMG submission 92528) | Coral microbial communities from Lord Howe Island, Old Settlement Bay, Australia - Cyphastrea 1 metagenome | ecosystem: Host-associated > Invertebrates > Cnidaria > Coral ...
AAAAGCTTCTGTGTGTAAAAGCTTCCGTGTGTAAAAGCTTCTATGTGTAAAAGCTGCTGCGTGTAAAAGCTGTCGTGTGTGTGTAAAAGCTTTTGTGTGTAAAAGCTTCTGTGTGTAAAATCTTCTGGGTGGAAAAAACACTAGAAATCCTTCACTCTGCTCGGGGAGAGCTTTTTGGACGGAAGCCGGGAACGCCTCTGTGTGTAAAGGCTTCTGTGTGCAAAAGCTTCTGTGTGCAAAAGCTTCTGCGCGTAAACTTCTGACGAGTCGAAGTCGGAGTAGGCGTCGGAGGAGGCGTAGGAGTGGGAGTAGGAGTGGGAGTAGGAGTGGGAGTAGGAGTGGGAGTAGGAGTGGTAGTAGTACCAGTGGCAGTAGTGGCAGTAGTGGCAGTAGTAGTAGTGGCAGTAGTAGGAGTAGTAGTAGTAGTAGCAGTAGGGAGGGGGAGGGTGACTTTGATTCAGACGAAGCAAAAACGCGCGGGAAGAGAACAAAGGAACAAGTAACAAGTACAAGCCAAGAACAGAAACAAGTACAAAACAAGAACAGAAACAAGAACAACACCTCACAATCAGACACGCCGGCAGGCCGGCGGATTTACTCCCAAGGTTCGTCACGGGGATGTCTCAACCGAACCAGAACGAACGGTCCACGTGTTTGCTGCAGGGTATCTAAGGTTAGCGGTTAGCGATTGTTTGTAGTTTGTAGATCAATGTGTTAACTTCCATAAAGAGAACGATAAACTGACTTGAAGTCTCTGGTGCTTTGGGGTGCGGACAAGAGATACATTTGCCTGGGGTGAAAGTATTCTCGAGACATGCGAAGGCATGGTGCTGACCGTGAAACTGCCCAAGTGTCTCATCAGGCGTCGAGCAGCCGATGGTACCCACACTGCTTTGATTACCAATCGTGCTGTGAGAAGTCGCGGAGGCTTTGGTTACCTTCGCTTCGTGGTCAGTGGAGAGTTTCTTAACACTTCGTTGCCCATCAGGTTAACTTCAGTTGCTTTCCTCCACAAGTCTGATCGGCGCCGTGTTTTTGTGCAGAGGATCTGACTCATTGTGTCCTGCAGTGCGTCCGTTGGGTCCTGGGCTGTCCGACAATCGAGCTGCCTGCGCGGCCACATGACACTGGACCTCAGCCCGAAAAAGCGCGCCTGCTGCAACCATGGAGCCGAGAAGTTGAACCGCAAAAGCCTCGAGACTTGAAGATCTGGTCAAGCTGGCCAGGCCGGCGCTAGCAGAAAACTGACGGCTTTCATGGGCTTGGAAGTTTTCGACAACGAGCACAAGGATGCGATGTCGGTGGCCGGGATGTTTTTCGTTGACACTTTCATATGTGCTTCTGGGAAAAGTCAATCATCAAGACAACGGATTCACCCCGTTTTTTCGATAACCAAATGTCAACCATAAAATTCACCGCTGTTTTTTGTTGAATCTAAAATTGATATCTTATTAGCCATTATTAACCATTCTTAACCATGATTATCCAGTATGATTATTGCCACATCTTGACATCTCTGAACCAGAACAGTTCACAATTCATGAATTACTGCGTGATGATCATTACTGGTTGACAGTTATCATTATTACCAACCATATTGCTCAACCACTAAGCATTATTATCCATTCATAACCATTCATTTATAACATTACCATAACATTGTTCTCCTGTTAATCAATCCTCTCATCACCAAAAACCATCATTCTAAACCAGTCGTGTCCAACCATCTTTAATGATCCAAACACGATAACTGAGAAGCTATGGCTGGATCCAGAGCAAGGACGTCATGAGAAAAGCCATGAAATGTTTACCATGAAATGGACATTTAACATTATATACATTATTTGCCATGATGTCCGTCGTTTACCATTAACCATCATGTTTACCGTTATTACCACAGTCACTGTTAGGGAAATCATCCCGAAATGGCTCAACATTGGTGAAATCTCAAAATTTACCCAGATGCTATCAGATACCAAAAATATTTATGTAATGCTATTGTAGTATTATTTGATATGTACCAACAGCAGTTCGACATCTGCAGTTCGATATAACCAGTTTCACCTCCATCTTTCCAAGGTCGAACGCTGCCGAGATCCCGCAGGCCCGCAGGGTTTCAGCGATGGCGAAAACAGTTGCCCGCCACGCCGAAGAAAAAAGTGGCTGAAACAAGGATTGTTTCTATGCTTTATGGTGATTAGTGGTTGATTGTTTTGTTTATGGTAGGTAAATCTATGCTGTTGACGTCTATTTATGCTGAGTACATATCAAATAACCACAATAGATGGGGCCCCAAGATAGCGTTCAGTTGGTTTATAAGTGGTTGATTTCTATGGTTTATGGTAGATATTATTACACGAAGTAGTTTTCATGGGGATTAATTCATGGTTTATAAACCAACATACATAACTGGGGGGCCCCATCCGGCAGGTGTTTTCCTCTAAAATTCCTGTGTCATTACCATAAAGATCATAAAGTCGCCAGAGAATTTCGGGTGTGAACCAACATGCTGCTTGAATTTGCCGGAATAGAGATCACCCACCAGTGATTTCTTGAGTCTTAAGGGCCGGATGTTTTTGAGTGGTGAATCAACATGTTCGTTTGGAAATAAATCGAGGTTTTTTGGACCAAGCCGATGGCAAAGCATGGCAAAGATTGGGAAAGCTACCCTCTGGTGTCAATATGGCGGAGGCGGGAAAATACCTCAGCAATAGTTCAATGATTATTCCAGCATATACGAACTAAAGCTCCATTTTTGATGGGGGTTTCCCAGCTTGCCATGTTTGATTACACCGAAGGGGATCACTTTCTTAGTTTCTGCGAGATATGGGATTTGCCATAGAACCGGATGATGGAAAAATTTGCAGGAACCCCCTATATTTCAAAACCATGGTTTCCTTCAGATTTTCCCGTAAACCAATCCATTGGAATTGTCGTTTGAATTCTCAGGAGTCCTGAGGTTTTTCTAGCAGGGTTTTTGGGGGGTAAACATGACCCTGCAATGGAATGGGCGGAGGTTTCCTGAAATGGGGGTACCCCTAGGAGGTTCTTTGAACTGTTTGTGTGAGACACAGCTTAATAAATCATGTCCGCTATTCTTAAGGGCTCAAATGGGGGTTTAGGACACATGCTTTGCGCGCAGTGTAAGCAAACCAAGCCCATTGAGAACGACATGTGGTGCTAGGGTTGCTCAGGGTGGGAGCAGCTAGGCCTTGAGCTGACTTCCACCTGGCATCGAAAGGCTGCTGAGGAGGTGGCGGTTGGAGCGACCAAACAGGTTCGAGCTCTGAGAAACATCTCGCGTAGCTTGAAGGGCGCTGGCGACTGATGAGGACGAGGACCTCGCAGGTGTTACCCCGAAGCATGATCCAGCTTGACGGCCGCCAGAACCAGCTAGGCCTCCAAAGGCAAAAACCAGAAGCCGAAAGGGAGCCAGAAGGCAGGCATCGGTCGGAGCGTGAGGAGCGCCCTCTAGGAAGAGACCATGCATGGTTGTAGAGCAGGACGAAAGCACCCAGCGTTGCACCGTGTGCTGGATAATGCCGAGATCCGTGTGCACAGGAAGCGACCGAGTCCGAGAGGTTTTTGGGAGACGGAGACGCGGCTTGAAGGATGTGCGCCCCTTGCACGGCGGAAGTAGCAATGGCTGGCATTGTGGAAGGCATGGAGGTGGCGTTGAATATGGGCGACGCTTGGAACGACTTAGTTTCAAGTGGTGAGGTTGTGGATGTCTTGGTTACTGGCAAGTTCACGGAAGAGCCGGACGTGTGGGCTGGGTTCTTGGTCACAGGAGTAAGCCTGGTAGCGCTGGACTCGTCCTTGCGCTTAAAGGTACGCAGCCTGGGTTGTCCGTTGGCGCCTGTGACAAAAGAGTTGTCAAGCTTTTTCAATCGAAAGGACGGTTTCATTCACCTATGTCCCGAGTATTGTGCAGCTTTTGGAGACAACGATTTTGATGTGACAAGACTTCGCCGTTCTTCACCAGAACGCTTTGCACGTCCCTACATGACGGCCCACACCCGGAATCAGTTGAAAAAGTGGCGGGGGGAATAAGGCATAAACCCCCCAGCAGAAGAGGAGTCGGAAGAAGAGGAGGAGAAAGACCTCGAAGAAGGGGATGCCAACGAAGGGGACAAAGGACCCCGAAGAGGAGCCTTGAAGAAGCCTGCAAACAGGAAGCGCAGAAGGAGAGAAGAGGATGGCGCTGGGACACCGCGGGCCGAGGAGGAAGCAAAGCGAAAAGAGCTGCGTGCCACGTTGGAGAAAAAACACCAGGTGGATCAATACAAAGCAGTGGATAAAAGGATTTTCCAACTTTCAGACTCATATATATATATAAGCGTGGTTAGCAAAGGTCGTTCTGGAAGCAGGCAACTTAATCGTGTGTTGAAACGAATTGGGGCTTATTTGTGGGCTTTTGGATTGCATTTGGTTGTCGCACATGTAGATTCATTGGATAGCCCCTCTGGTAAGGGATCGCGAGTTTGGTAGCCATGGCATGGTGATTCTCGCGCATTGAACGGGCGCGTCAACGCAGACACACCTGCATTTGGAGGATGCTGGTTTGACTGAAAAGACAGAAGTTAGATATTATTCGGCGCTGCGGAAGCTTTTAAAGTTTTATGAAGGGTTCAAGAATCCTGAAGATTTGGATGGTGCCATGTGCGCCTGGGTTCACAAAACGTGGGCCTCAGGCGACCCTACTTACAGTGGGGGACGGCCTCAGCGCTCCATTACTTTCAGCCATGGAGCAAAAGGCGCCTACCACATGCCTGGAAGTTATTTGGTACTTGGCGCAAGATTGAGGTGCCCAGCAGGGCCCCGCCGCTAACACAGCGGTTGGTCCGTTCAATGGCGGCATTTGAGATGGAACATGGAAGACTTGAAATGATAGTGTCATTATTACTTGGCTTTTCTTGTCTATTACGTACAGGAGAGCTTCTTCAGCTTAAGGTCTCAGATTTTTTGCATCAGCGCTATTTCGGGCATATGCTCCTTAAAGGAGACTGTGACTAAGTCTGGCAGACGGGATGCCTCCAACGAATCTGTTAGCTTCACGGATATCCCAACAGCCGAGGCTGTTAAACAGCTACTCTTCTTGAGAAAGAGCACCAATACGGGACTTTATTTGTGGCCACATTCCGGTGCTTTCTTTCGGCTGCCATTTTGGTTTAGATGTTCACCAATTTCGACCTTATTCTTTAAGAAGGGGTGGCGCTACCCATATTTTTCAATGCAGTGGTTCTATGGGATTGGCAATGTTGAAAGGCAGATGGCAATCTAGCCAGGTTGCTCGCATCTATATAAGTAACGGGTTGAGTTATTTACCGAACAGTAAGATGTCACCTGATACCGACAAATTGTTGCGACAATACCACTTTTTCAGCTATCACCAAGGGTGACAGCGACGCTCAGGGGGCCTTCGCTTGGAATCGTGGAATGGAATGTCATGAAGGCGCTGAAAGCTTTTTCGGGCAGCCAGATGGCCTGTCTCTACCATGAGACAAGATTTTAAATCTCCCTACCATGAGAGAGGGTGGATCAATGTTTCAGCCTTCAACCAAGAAGGTATTAACCAGTTTCAAGTTTCACCAAAATGTTGGAAGAGACAAGGTCTCAATAAAGGCGCTGAAAGGTTTTTCGGGCAGCCAGATGGCCTCTCTCTACCATGAAACAAGATTTCAAATCTCTCTACCATGAGAGGGGATGGATCAATGTTTCAGCCTTCAACCAAGAAGGTATTAACCAGCTTCAAGTTTCACCAAAATTTTGGAAGAGACAAGGTCTCAATATCAAAGTCTACGTTCCTGCGACATGAGATAAAGAGCTGCTGATCGAACACAAGCCGTCATCCTTTTTTTAGATGGATTTTCCATTACAAACCATCCAGCTATTGGGGTACCCCGATTGATGGAAATCCCCATAGATATATATGTATATACTAGGTCAATCTTAGATGGATACGTTAATCCTTTAGTCTTATTGGAATATCTATTAACCAGCAAAGAATTTAATTTTTTGCAGGGTATCTAAGAATTTAACTCAGCTAGCCAGTTGACAGGGGGCCTATCCTTAAGCTCAGGCAAGCTATAGCCGCCTTTATACATGGCCCTTTCGGAGATGAGTTGGCCTGAGAAGTGATGGACTTTTCTGGTCAGACAGTAACACTAAGAAGAACTACAGCTACAATTGGGCCCGTGAATCCGCGCGGCCATGAGCGGCCTCCTGAGCCAGCAAGGCCTCCTAGCGGAGCTGCTGCTGCGGAGCACTGAAGCCAGTTGCGCAAGGCACTGTAACTGGCTTCGTGCTTGCACACTTACTGCAGAGGCTGTGGCTCGTGCGCGAGAGACACGGCAAGGATATCGCGGTCCATCGCGACGTGAAGCCGATCAGATGCAGAGAGGCTTGTGGCTCCTTTCGTCCACGTCATCCACGTCCCCGGCAAATGGCGCTGGTGGTAGGGGGGCGTCGACGTTACGCATTCCTTGCGGCACCAGATCTGTCGTGGAAAAGGCTCCAATCCGATCGCAGATCCAGATATATTGTGGATTGTGAATCAGTGGATATGGGGGTTTCATGGGGTTTCCATAAATGGGAGTACCCCTAAATCATCCATTTGATCAGGAGTTTCCATTATAGACAATCCATCAATAGGGGTATCCCATTTGTGGAAACCCCCACAAAAAGACGTAATTTTGAAAAATGGGATAAAAACTCTCGACCAAATCGATTTAAATTTATAAATCTTGGAACATAATTGGCTTCATTCTCAGCTGAAAATCGGAGAACCGGATGTCCCACCCATTTTTGCGTGGTAAGCTGGCCATAAATGTGGTACCAATGGACCCACAAATGACTGGTTGTACCATCTAATCTAGGGCGGTTTTATATTTGGAACCATACCCAGCCACCCCCAAATATGGGACGCCAGGCATTTCCTTCAGCTGAGTGAATACTTCCTCAAAATCACTAGCACCTGACAGTAGATGACTGGGTGAGGTATCATACCGAAAAATACCATAAAATCCATTAAAATCCATTAAAATCCCAAATGGGTGTGTCTGAAACTGGGGCTAGTTTTTCATGGGAAATGTCTGTTCTTCACCAGTGGATTTCGCAATTTCCTCCGATACACTTTGAGTTTGAACGACGAAGTTGGCCTGCACTTCTCTTTCTAATCATGTTGGTAGACCCGGTAGGCCGTGGTGAAGAGTAAAATGTGTTTGTTGTTGACTACAAATAGAGGAATATGAAGCTAACCAGCTAAGGCTGAAAGTCTTTTTGCAGGGTATCAGGCTATCTAAAACTGGCCATGTTGGCTGATAGTTGCACGGCCATGATCGGATTCTCTGTGAAGCATGAGCGTTGCGTGTTTTCTGCTGCATGGTTTATTTGTTCAGTTTGAAAGATATCACAATGTCAACTAGCTGCAGTCACACAGTCTAATCATGTCTAATCCATTTTTTTCCTCCAGTTCTGCTGTTTTGGATTACTATCTGTGGGTTTCCTAAAATGAGGACCCCAAAATCATCCAGTTTATCGCTCATTTTTAGTGCAGAAACCAATGTTTTGCGGATACGGTAGAAAACCCCATCTGCAAAAAGTATCGTTGCGCTGCGCACGGCAGGTCAGAGGGCCATGGTTTCTGCTTTGAAGGCAGGAAATCTCGATCCTGGTGGTGTCACACCATTTCCTATAAAAACATGGGGATCTAACAGGGATTTAACTAGGGATACAATGGTTAATCAGCGCTGCTCCAAGCTATATGGAAATGATTGCCGCATGACCAAGGAAATTGGCAGGTGTTTCCTTTTTCAATTATCCAATTAAAAAAAGTATTCGGGGTGCTGAGAGCAACTGTGAACATTGCCGACATCTGATTTTTTCGAGGTCAAAAACCATCATTTCTGTCATAAGGATATTGCTCCCACCAAGAATCTGGAGAAAATAGTGTGTTTCCTCAATTTCTTCATAGTTATTCCATGTTTTTCCAACCGGTGAAAGCCCTGAGACTTCGGTGAGAATTTTTTAGCCATTTTGACCCATGGACCGCAGGCGCAGAGGGAATGATGCGTCCAAGGAGCACGGTGCGGGACAGATGATTTACTGTACCCAAGAAAAATAATGGGTTCATCATCATGTTTTTTTCTGGTTGGTGGTTTGGAACATGTTTTATTTTTTCCATATATTGGGAATAATAATCCCAACTGACTAATATTTTTCAGAGGGGTTGAAACCACCAACCAGTTTTCCATTTTAAAAAGAAACACTGGGCACAGAAGTTAGAAGCACAAATTGAGATGTACACCCAAGAAAATTTCGATGGGTTGACCTGCAGAAATGATGTGGTTTCTACCATCAACATGAATGATGGTTAAAACCCCAAATGGTAACAGAAAAAGCATGTTTGGGGCAAAGAGTTATGAGACAGTCAAGTTTCATATGAACTCAATCTGTTGAGTTGGTGAATGGAATTGTGGCTGGTAGTTCACTACTGGGTTTTTACCCAGTTCGTGCAGAGTTGACCTCACTTCCATGATGTACCCGGGGTGTATGGTTGTATCTGGGTCAATCTTAGATGGATACCAAATAATCCTAACTAGTCTTTTGGTCATGGGAATATCTACGTTCACCAGCAAAGAATTTGTTTTCTTGCAGGGTATCTGGCTGATTGGCAATGGTATGGAGTTCATGTTCAGGGTTGTACTAGTCATCTAGTCATTTTAACGGGTCACACCATGTTGCGCACAAACTCAAGTGGATTAGATTTGCCGATTTTGCCTCGAGGCCATTTGAGGCCGAAATTTTTCTGACAGAAAAAATGGGTGTGTCTGAAAGCTCGGGCGCTACCCCAAAAATGGCCCAAAACATGGGAAAATATGGGGAAATGATGATATTCCACTAAAATTGGAGTTACCCCATTTTCAAATCCAAATCATACAAATCATGTTGATTTTGAAGCATTTTTGGGATGATCCCCAAACAAAAACCACTGACAGCAGGAGGCAATTTCGGCGAGTCATTGCTGGTGTGGCACCTGGAGATGGCTCTGGGGCCGTCTGAAAATGGGCTATACGAGGTGGTGCCCGCAAGATAGCGTTCAGTTGGTGAACATTCTAACAACTAAGATTGATGTATTTGATGGTAGATATATCCTGGTTGGTGGTTTGGAACATGTTTTCTTTTTCCATATCTTTGTAATGTCATCATCCCAATTGACGAACTCCATCATTTTTCAGCGGGATGGCTCAATCACCAACCAATATCTATATATATTTTTTTAATTAACCATCATTAACCATATAATAACCTAATATATTAACCATTATTAACAGTATATTAACCACCATCTATAGCTAGTGGGGTTATAAACCAAGAAACCAAAAACTGGAGGCACCGCCCCGTAGCGAGGAGAACATGATGACATGATTAGCCACTCTGGATCCATCAGAGATGACATAGATCCTAAAAAACTAGAGCCAGCTATCTCTTGCTTAGGAGGGAACCTAGAAGTTGAAGATATATATATAGGTATATAGGTATATAAAAATACAGAATTATTTATGATCATATAATATCATATATATATATATATTAGAGAAATCAATCGTCTATACCAAAGCGATCCCTCGATGTGTTTTTGAAGAAAAGATCATGGGTACATGGGTACGCAGGAGTATTCCAGGTCTCAGTGGGATTGGCTTCCCCTCTTCTGGCAGTCATGAAAAGCAGCAAACAGAGTGGCTTCAAATGCTGTTCGCATTCAGCCAGATTTGGGAACTTGTCAAATTCATTATTTCATGGCTCATGTGTGCTGAAAAAGCCCCCTCTACCCTGCGTTGTAGCTAGCTCAATGGTTTTCTGCAAAATTCCCTGGCAATTCGATGATGAAGCCATAAGCCTCCATTTTTGATGTGGATTTCCCAGCTGTGGAGCTGATTCCGGAGCAAAAATCAACTTGTACACATGAGAATTCCAAGACCCAAGAGCCCGAATGAGGATGTACGATTGCTCAATGGAGTTGTGTTCACCAACTTAGCGATTTATGGGGCACCGCTACGAAACCTACCAAAACGCCTCAGGATGGACCTGTGAGAGGGCGCCGCCCGAAAAAGTGGGACTCGGGTGTCGCTGGTCACTGCAACGTGGAAAAGCTGGATGATTTAAGGATCATGTTTGGTCTACATCCGGGTTACCACAGCCCTAAATCTGAATATGTGGTAGATCAAAAGGGCTGTGGTTAAAAAAAAAAACTCAATCATGTGGCTGATATATATATATATGTGTATATATATATATATATATATGTATATATATATATGTATGTATATATATATATATATATATATATATATATATGTATATATATATGTATATATATATATGTATATATATATATCTGTGGATGAATGTTTGATGTTTTTTTACCACAGCCCTCTGAAGAACGCGGCCCGGTCCCCAAGGTCTTGACATGTCCCCGGCCGGGTCCAATCATGGACTCAAGAAGGGATACCAACGGACCCACTTCTTGTTGAGTTTTAAACCGCATGAAAATATCCCAAACTGGATTGAAACATCTTTTTAGCCTAAAATATCCCAAAATCATGAAAATAGCATTGGAGACACCTTGAAGAATTTGCTTGATTGCGAATCCGGATGGAGAATATTCGAAAAATGTCTTCGTACGCCGACCTGAATATATGACTGGTACTTGGGCTTTAACTATCGCTCAGATTGCTCTCTGATCAAAAGAAAATGTTTACAGCAACCCCCGAAGAGAGAAAAGAAGGGTTTCCAGGACATCAATAGTGATGTTTGCCGCATAGTGTCCAGCTTTCCATTTTTTCTATCTTTTTTGCGGTTGCTACAGATGCTTTGGGCAACTGGGTAAGTGAAAATGGTATCGCCTGCAAAAACTGAATCCAGAGGTTACCACTCCAGTATGCATGGAATTTAGAAGCGGATTCTAGCCGAATAAGTTGATCCCCCTTATAGTGAAGAAAAAAGCAACCTCTCAGTTTTGGGTGTTGAACTGACACGGCAGCCAGGTCCAGCACAAGCTGGTACCACCTTCAAGTGAAGGGGCCTGCTTCGCCGCGCTTCCGTCGGTCGCTTGGATGCGCGCCCCGATTGGGCGGCTTGAGACAGCGGCGGCTTGCGCTGCCATGGTGCCATGGCCAAAGACATCTGTAGCATGTTGCAGCGATCTAATGATGGATAATATGGATACTTGCTTCAAGTTCAAAACCAGTTCTATAGATTCTATACTATTCTATACATGAGGGATGAACATTTATTTGCCATTTTGCTGATCACTACGGTCTCGGGCTTTTGGTTTCGACCCGATTTTTGCATAGTCCCATTTTTTGGGGTGGTTTAGATCACCTGGTGATGGTTAGGGAATAACCCGGCCACTGGAAGGGAGTGCCGAATGTTGAAATAAGTCAAGGCCTCTCCTAAAAAATATACCCCTTCAAAAAAAAATGGCTCATGCAGCACCGTACTTCTGTGTTTAATACCATGGGTGCTTGACAAAATATACATCTTCTCAATTGGGCTCAATGACTCAATTCTACTTCCATGACTTCGTTCATGACATTCTGGGGGAAGATCGTTGCCACTGGGATGCTGGGATGTGTTTGCCGAGTAAACCTTGGTGAATGCCAGGATCCAAGGTGGTTTGCCATTTCGCTTGGTTGAGATCCAATTTCACCACGTTCACGACGTTGGACTTTTGGTACATTCTGGTAAACCAACAGTTTGCGAACTGGAAAATATCCATCTTTAATAGGTAAAAGATGGTAAAACAACTATCAATGTGCCATGTTCAATAGCTATGTTAATTACCAGAGGGAATATCGAACTCGTTTTTTCATGGGCTAAGAATATAAAGCGACAAGAATTTCACTGGGGGCATCACATTGTAGGAATTCAGGGTCGAGTCCATTGTTTCCCAATAAACATGTCCTGGCATAGATATGTCCAGCTGATTGATGGGGCAAAACCCATCAATGCACAAGTGAATATAATTCTCGGGTGTCCTCAAACATGGCTAGCTCGAAAATTCCTGAACCAAATGGAGGTTTCAAGCTGGGAAAAAAACATCGAACTAAATGCGGGGTTTGACTATGTTTCACCGTTCAGCATAGGATTCGCCATGTGATGATTCAAGATGTCTGTGGCCGTGTTGAAGCAATCGTGGCCGTGTGCTGGAGAAGATTTCTTTAGTGTTCCTGCATGATGATAGACAGTTGAAGTCCGCATCAGCGCAGATAGCATGCAAATAGCTATAGTAACCCCGAAAGAATATGGAAAAACAATTGACTATAATTGACCGGTTGGTGGTTTGGAACATGAATTTTATGATTTTCCATAATATATGGGATGTCATCCTTCCTATTGACATTCATAATTTTCAAGAAGTTAAACCAACCAGGATAAATGGTGGCCAATTCCCATTAGTGTGCACTTGGGATTAATGGATTATAGTGGTTTCATGGATTTTAATGGATTTTTTCCTGGATTTCTCCATTCAGTTGGGAATTTGCTGATCCCAACTACGAACTCAGTCCATGATTTTTCAGAGGGGTCAACCACCGTTCAGATCATCCCTGGAATCCCGGGAAGTGAACATGGGATCAAGACACTCCTGGAATCCCTGGTGAACATGGGATTATAGTAGTTTAAATGGGATTTTAACATATTTTAACCATGAAGATATAGGCTATGGGGATTTTTTGTGATGTTATGGAATTTTATGGTAATTGTTTATAGGATTTAAGGGTTATTTGTGTGGAATCTAGTGGGATTTGATGTTCAAAACCCCTGTTGGTTAACGATTAGTTCGGGAATTATACTCCCCAAGATATTGGGGATTATAACAATCCAAGAACGGCGAATCCCGTTCTTAACCAACCAGGATGAAATGGAATGACATTTCGGGGCTTGTTTCACACTGCTCAAATGGGGTATAGCAATATGGGGAGTCAGAACCTATTACCATCTGGGAGAATAACCAATCCATTCACCGGCTGCAGGGTACCCAGGGTACCTAGGGTACCAGGGTCTTCACAGTCTTCACCTACCAAATCCTCAAAGAAAGAAGCTTTCTGAAAGATGTTGATGCACCATTGGGTATTTTTCTAGACAGCCACAGCAGAATAGTTGTTGTTTTTGGATGTTGCCCCAAAGTTGGCTACGTTCTGATCCCCATCAAAATGTTCCTACCATCTTGGAATGAGCATCTCAAGGTGATGGGCATCCCCTGGCAACCCCCCAACAATAGCGGCTTCGTCTCCATAGGACTTCATGGGGGGTTCTCTCAGCCAGTAATAAGGCCTTGATTATGACAATCTATGAAAATCTATGAAAATCTATAATTATGACCTCTACAATGTGCTGCTCTATGATTATGATTCTTGGTTTATCAGTCAACTAGTTCGAGATATGTACCACCTGGTGGGTGCTTGTTTGCCTATTGCGCGTAGACTGATGTACCACATATGGAGGGTTCCATAAATGGGGGATCCCCAATAGCTGGATGGCTTATAATGGCAAATCCTATTAAAATGGATGATTTAGGGGGGTACCCCTATTTTAGGAAACCTGCATATCCCATTCTGTGTCTTCATGTTTCCGCAGCTTTCTTGGAGAATGTTACTGTAATCATAATCAATCGCTGATAGCAGGTCTCTAGCACAGCTGTGCCACATCGTAACGTGACAGGACCTTTGCTAAGCAAAGTGCCAGCAGTGGCAAGACAGGAAGGAATTACAACCATCAGAAATGGTACCACGAGAATATTGCCAGGGGTCTTACCAGGGGTATTACCATCAGAAATAGTGCCACGAGAAATGGTACCATCAGGAATTACAATTATACACAACAATATTGGTGGTGTATAGTGGTGATATTACCAGGGGTTACCAGGGGCACCATGAGAATATCTGGATAAGCGATAATGGCCGTGCTGCAACATCACTGGATTTGATGGTTAGATAACTATCCCAAGGCAGCCTTATGTCCGGCTGGTGAATTATCAAAATTTATCCCGAAACATGTTGACTGATTGTTTCAATGTGAGTATCAGTTGTGTTGTTCACCATGGTTTTAATCTACCAAAAAGAAGTGGTGATTTGATACAGTATAATTGAACCATCAAACATCAGTTTGTTCACCAAGAGAGTGGGAATGTAACTACCGTATGATCATGTATGATCTGTGAAAACTCGTGTTTGGCTTGCTGAAGTTGATTGTGAATTTTCATATCTATGGAATGTGTCCACCGCAATCAATAAGGAATAGTGTGTGTGTGTGCCAGTTGTCCAGTAGACACAGATTCGGCATGTTTCCCGTGCAAAGTGACTTGAATGACTGATGTGCAAAGATGCTGTTTTTTCCAACTCATTTGATGAAGCTGATGCATTATATCCCTACAACAAACTCACTATGATATGTATATATATATATATTACGCATATAGTATATATATATGTATATATATATCCCAGGATATCACCATTAAATCACCAGTGATTCCAATGATTAAAGGAATCTCACGGGAGTTTTTTGTGTGTTTCGAGAGCGGGCTTCCGTAAAATCCACGTCGCATGGTGGAAACCGGGCCATCCAAGGGGATCGGATGGCTAGGGACTAATCCTATAGGGATTTACCCATATTTAAGGACTTCCTACTATACATATATACAATATATATATATATATTATACATATATCTGGGTAAATTATAAGGCATATCTGGGTAAATTATAATATGTTCCCAAAATTCTGATGATATTCCCATGATGATTTACCCATATATTACCATCTATCTGGGTAAATTTCATCACGACCGAACCCTGTTCTCCGGAGCCCTGGGAATCATGGTAAGGATTCGGGAAATCATCCCCTTTTATGGCCGCAAGATTCAGGTTAGTGAAATATTATATTTTACCCAGGCATATCTACAAACCAGCCAACAATTTAGTTCTTTGCAAGGTAAGGTATCTAAGAAAATCGCAATGGAAACTGGTAGTTCTTTCACTATCTGAATGGCAGTAGTTTTTGAGTTGAGCATTTGATTGGCTTCAATCGAGGATGAAAACTGGATCCAATTGTCTCATGTTTTTGCGATCTTTTAGGATGTATGGCGCAACCCCCATGGATTTGTGTCCTGTAACTGGGATTGCCTGCGGTTGTCCCATCTACCATCTGGTTATTTACCATAAAAAAAAGAACAGTTTTCAGTTCTATACATGGGCCATGTTCCATAGTTATGTTAAATTACCAGAGGGTACAGTTGGAATACAAACATTGTCACTAGTCACCAAGCCATTGCCAGCTGGTATGCTCGTCCATAGGTGGTGTTTGTATTGGGTTCTTCAAGACCCAGTGAAGAAGATTTGCGGATACACCAAGACGGAGGCTTTTCAACGCTGGGCATGAACAGGTTCATGTTTTAATCTGACGTCTGCAATAATGTAGTAAACCTGAAAATAGTCGCAAACAAAAAGTCACCATTCCCAATTGACTGTTGAAACCCCGAAATATCGTTCCATATACCGCAGTTGTCAACTGCCACTGCGACGTCTTCTCACCGAAATTTCGAACGCCCGGGCCGTCACATGCGAAGCAAATCGAAAGCCACAGAACATGACAGGGGATCGGAATCCAAACAACTTCAAGTATATTGGGAGCAAAAGTATGCAAAAGTATGATTGAGCCTTTTCCCATTAGTCCAGCCCAAGGTTTTGATGTTCCAGAAATTCCGGCTGAGTCAATGTCTGAGTCGGTTTTTTGTCTCTTCAAATGTGAAAAGCCATCAGCGAATTTTCGGTGGAATCTATAGGACGGAGCTGGGCTGTTGTTCCCCACGTTTGAGGCTCAAAACCCAAGTTTCTTGAAGGGAGAATGAGAGAATCCCATATTTTTCATCAGTCAAATCCCGTAATAAGACGGTCATTAAAGTGCTAAATTGAAGCTAACTGGTCTGTGTTGGGGTGTATGGGGTATAAATACATCTTTCGGAAATCTCACCTTCAACCAATAGATTGGGGTGTGCAACCAATGTGTCCGGTCGGGATCTCACAAATGGAGCCGGCACAGAGCAAGTCCTCGGCAAAATGGATTCAACCAGACTTGAGCCGCTGAAAAATCTGGTGGAAGTCTTATTTTTTTTCGAGCCAGAAAAAGAGGCCTTTTCCCTACCAGGAAAACCTCTAATGGTAGGTATCCAATGGCCCGAATGACTCAGATCTGTGATTTTTGTGTTTCTTGGGGTTTGCAGCCTGATTTTTCCTAAGCCTCTCGCAAAAAGTTGAAGTTTCAGTCATCTTGGGAGATTTCACATGGTCTTCCCAATCCAACCTGTGGGGAGCTCAAAATCGATGAAATGTTGACAGAAATTGGCTGTTCTACCCAAAAATGGCTACCCTTTGGTACACAAAAACCGTGGGAAATTTCTCCCAGGCTGTGCCAGGTCAGGGAATGATATCCCCATCATTCTAACCTCCCGTGTTTCCTGGTTAACATACACTTTGATACAGTTTCTCCATTGGTTGGGTCAATATCTATCTATCTATCTATCTACCTAGCTATCTATCTATCTTATCTTATCTTATCTAATCTAATCTAATCTAATCTAATCTAACTATCTGTCTATAAATAGTGGATGAACTATGGTTTATGGTAGATATAGATATATACCACCAACCAGATATATATATATATATCAACCCTAAAAGAGATGTTTTGTTGGGGAAAGCAATGCTATTCTTGGTGGTTAAATCCCCAAAGTATCCCCAACAGTATCTCCAATTTCCAATGAAATATGATTGTCTGGAATTCTCCCCGATCACAGATCCCCAGTATCTCCAAATTACAGCATCCCCAATATCCCCATTGAGATGCTATAGATTAGGAGATACTATAAACCCATTCAGTAGATAATCTATAGATATATCTCCAATATTGCCATTTATCTGATCACAGTTATGGGTTTATCCCTAAATGCATCTAAATGCTATTAACTCTGGCATGGGATTTTGAAATTCACCAGTAAAATCTCTGCTTTGAGCGGATGGGTTGAATCGCCGTACACTTACAAGATGGGGTGCCTTCCAGATAGCTCACTTGGTGAACAGATATATCTATAGATGAATGGGCTAAATCCATAACTGTGGGGGGCACCACCTTACATGTTTTGCTTTAGATAGGTGACAAAGCAGTTCGGGGCCCCACTCAAATTCAGATCAACTTGGGCAACAACCCAAGTTGAGGCCAAAAAGATTTCCGAACCGGGCTTGGTGGCTTATTCTACTTGCTAAGTGGGTTTCTATAACCCTAGTTATAAGTGGATTAACCCTACTTGTCCCACTTATAACTCGGGATATAACCTACTTAGTAAGTGAGATGAGCCACCAAGTATCTCCACCCGTATTCCAATACCCATCCCCAACTATCCCCCACCATTCCAAGATTATCAATTATATCATCAATGAAATGTCTCTTCAACTTTCAAACATCCTGGATATCCGCAACGAACAACACCCATCATTCTTACATGTTCTAATCTTTTTCTATCCTTTTGGGGCTTAATGTGGTAAGCCCTACAATAAACCATCCCCAAAATCAGGATTTGTATGGGTGGTATAAACCCTTCAAAAATGATAGGTTTATGGCACTTCCCCCATCTTTAGGGAGATGGGAAGGATTTCAAGTATTTCCCATTATGTCCCACCATATTCCCATTTTGTTGGTTAAAAACCATTAGAATCGTTTTTGATCAAGCAACAGTTGGTTTATAATGCTTTATAGCCACTGTTCCCATTTGGGGGATAACAAACTATTGGATAATTAAGCACTATTGAGTCATCTACTACTGGTTGGTGGTTTGGAACATGTTTATACATTTTTTATTTTCCCATATATTGGGAATAATCATCCCAACTGACAAATATTTTTCGGAGGTGGTGAAACGACCAACCAGATTAGTAATAATTGGGTTTTGTTTAGGGGATAACACTACCCTCTGGTAATTTTTTACATAGCTATTGAAGCCATGGCCCAGTCGAAATAGTGGATTTACCCATGAAAAATGGGTGGATTTTCTATAGCAAACTGTTAGTTTACCAGAGGGTACATCATTTATAGTTGATTTACCTATTATAAATGGTGATTTTCCATAGCTATGTTAGTTTACCAGAGGGTAACACTACTACACTAATTTTTAAAAACACGGTGCCCATCATTCTGAACGTTGCGCCGACGTGCTCCTGTGCCGACCAAACAGCCGCGCCACCGAGCGCAAGCGAGCGAGACCGGCAGACCGCCATGCTGCAGCACAAGATGGGGAAGCCTTGGCCATGGATACTTAACCCAAATATTTATGGAAAATTATGGAAATTTCAAACTCTTTTCTGGTTCAGTATATATTGGAAAATTATGGATTATGAAATTTATGGAAATTCGATGGATACTGATTTCATCGAATCAATCAATTTACCAAGTAATCCTTATCGGAGTACCTAAAGCTTCGCCACGTCCACGTTAGCCACGGCCACGCCACGCGTTGTTCTTGAGTTGCATCACTGCAACTTTTGAGCTCCGATGGACGTGAACCAAACGTGATCTCGAAATGCGAATTGCTGAGTGGATTTTGTGGTTGCAAAGCCATATGTGTCATGTTCAAAAGTTAGATGATCTATAATGATATTAGGTGATATATACTATTATAATGGTATATACCTATATTTACCTGTAGTATTTGATCATATTTGATGATATTTGCGGGTGGTCATAGAAGAAATAATGGGAATCATAGTGGCCTTGATCCGAATTTCATGGCGCCACGTGACCATGACTAGACAACTAGGTATCTCTGAACCGGCGCAACCTCGGTCGATTGAGGGAGGATGTTCTAGTTTTGGGGGACCCCTGAAGCAAATCCAAGGAATACGTTGCTTGTTGATCTTGTTTGCCATCAATTTGAGAATGTTTACTAGCACAAAAATGCAGAAAGCGTGCCGAGTATCTAACATGACCGATGGTGACATGTAAGTGGCTGCAAAACCATGGTGAACAAAACGGTAGTTGTTCAAATCACCCGCTACATTTGGATGCATCTCCAAGTGGGTTTTTTTTAAGCGGTGACAATCCAGAGAATTGCATAAATGAATTTGATGATTTACCCGATCATCAAATATGGCAATGGAAAATCCCATTTTTCAAATACTCATAATATAATATCATAAGTAATCATTATTGGTTATTATAATGGGATTATACTCTCTGATAAATTAACTTGTTGACCCTGAATCCATAGCCTAGTTTGAATGGAAACGAATCTTCCAACCCCGATGACTGCCAGGGTCGAACTGTTAATTTACCAGAGGGTAGATGTTTTTAAAGTGAAATCCATCTATAAATGGTGGATTTTCACTTGCCACCTTTGATAATGGGTATTTACTAAAAAATTGTGTGTTTTTGTTCCCCAGCTATGTTATATAAGTTACCATGTTGGTTCTGCATCACTTTTTTAAAATGGTTGTTGGCTGTTGGGCAAGTCGAAAATGTCCTTGGTCGATTCCCTTCCTTGTCATAAATACTGGGTGGTTTTGATTGCGATTTTCATCATCTCCCCAGTGATGTTGCTAACACCCCCTTTATAACTAACCAATGGATAGATCCCCACTATATAGATAGATTCAACGATCCCATCCAATACGAAAAAAAAAAACAGGCGTTTTTTCGCGTGGTATAGGGTGAATAGGGGGATGACATTTATGGTTTGTCTCAGTATGTCTCAGTCCATTTGGGGCCCAGTATTTCAGGAACATGGATTCAAACTTGAATCCCTAGTCTGAGGAGATGCACAATCCACCTAGGGAACTACGTTAGGATATACCCTTTGTTTATTTGACATAGCCATGGAAAATGGCCCATTTATCGATGATGTATGATGATTTAGCCATCAAGAACGGTGTGTTTCCAATATTGCCCATAGCTATAAGTTGGGGTTTGCCGCAATCTCAGACAGACCTCCCATAAAGTTGATAGGTTATAGCCCCACAAAAATGTCTTATCTTCCAGGAACGCCATTTTGCCATTCATGACATGTTTCAGCCGGCTCAACGCTCTGTGGGTAGTGACTCCATTCCACCTGCGTCACTGGGCACAAGTTTTTTCGCGGAGCAAATGGTGCATCGATGTGCCAATTTTCTGTTCTTGGTCGATTAATCAAAGGTTCCCCACATCCAAAAAACAATGGGAAATGTAGATTAACTATGGTTTATGGTAGATGTAACGAACTAGTTAATGGGGATTAATTCATGGTTTATAAACCAACAAACACTGTTTGGTGGTTTGGAACCATGGAATTTTATGACTTTCCATATATTGGGAATGTCATCATCCCAACTGACGAACTCATATTTTTCAGAGGGGTAGGTCAACCACCAACCAGTAATGATAAAGAAAAACCCACCGGGCCCCGATTTAATTTGTCCCAAAGGACACTTTTGCTTTGGTGGGCTGCAACATTGGGTAATGTCAATCTAGGTTCTTTCCAAACCACCAGTTGGCCAGTAGGAGGGTACCAACTATTTCTTGTCCAACTCGCCCTAATTAACCAAGAGACTTTATTGATCTCGGGTTGACATTACCTTGAAATGGACAGTTTGCTGCTGGAAATCATATTTACAGGATGAACATGGATCAACTATGGTTGTGGGTCATCACGGTAACCGATTGACGGTGAAGTAAAAGCACTGGTCTTGATTGATGATTTTGTTTGGGGGCTTATGAACCAGACCCATATATTCATGATATTGGGGTTATCGTGTTATCCAAGAATTGGAAATGCCCATGACACCAAGCCCCATTGTTAGGGATGTTTGTAGATAAGAGTTGCTGAACAGGATTGATTGGATTGTATTGAATCATTGGAAGTACGAAGAAGCATCATTTTGATATGAAATCTTCATTGAATACAAAAATGAGTAGAATGTAAAGATTTACTGGTTGGTGGTTTCAAACATTTTTTATTTTCCATAACATGTGGCATAATCCTTCCCATTGACTAATATTTTTCAAGATGGTTAAAACCACCAACCAGTTTAGATATTACTCCTAGTTGGGGGTTAAACTTGGACCCAGGTCCATTGTAGCATTCAAAAAAACAGGGGGCGCAACCACGTCTTCGCCAGACCCTTGGCCCTTTCAGGTTGCTCGTACCATTCGCGCCGCGCCGAAAGCAATGGGTTTTGAGGTGACCGGGGCCGCCGGGCCCTGGTTCGGTGCGGTGTTTACCCGTGAACTGTCCCGATGAATTGGGTGAGATTGGGTATACCCTCTGGTAAACTAACAGTTTGCTATGGAAAATCACCATTTTGAATGGGAAAATCCACTCTTTTTCAATAGCTATTTTGTATGTTTACCAGATGGTATATCCCCATATTGGGATGATGTAAAATTGGTTCCCACTACCTGGGCATGCAGTCCAGCTGGAAATACAATAACTCTTTGGTGGCTCATCCCACTAAGTAAGTTAGTTTACCCTAAATACCCTAATTAGTTCTAAGTGGATCAAGTCTACTCCAACTTATCAGGGATATAACCTGCTTCGTAAGTCGCATGAGCCACCAAGCAAGAGCCACTTATGACACTGGGAATATGAATATATGAATACAACTGGAAATATCTTGGAAACATTTTACAACGGAAATTGAACCACCAAAAATGGAGATTTGGGTGTGTCTGAAATAGAGTATACCACTCAAACATACTCAAACGGCCATTTGAACCGAAAATGATTCATCAGTGGATGAAATGGGGCCCATTTTCAGACAAGCCCACATGGCCCACATGTGCCATGGTCAAAGCTGGATTACAGTCTATACACGTCTATACCTGGTTGGTGGTTTGGAACATGTTTTTTCCATTCAGTTGGGAATGTCATAATCCCAGCTGACTTTCACTCCATCATCTTTCAGAGGGGTAGGCTCAACCACCATCTCTATATCTGTATATATATATATTAACCATCATTAACCATATATTAACATATATTATTGAGGGGATGGTCACGGGACATTGGCAAACATGAGGAATTCCAATTCTGAGTTGACCAATCCATTCGCAGTGCCCGAAAAAAAAAAAAAAACGAAAAAATTGGCCTTGAGCTTGGGCACGTAGACACCAAGGAAATCAGACAGTCGGATCCAATTTGGGATTTCACTGTAGTCTTAACCATCATGAAAATAGCACATGTTTGGTAACTGTAGTATTGAATTGGGATTTAACTGTAGTATTTAACCAAAAAAATATATCGCCACATCATTCATAGTATATGTTTTGGGTTTCAAAATGTGGCGATATATTTATGGCTAGTGTCCTTGTGGGTGCTGTCCTTACATATCTATGGCTAGAGATCCACTTCGTTCAGACCTCATTTCCTGGCTTTTTTTGTCAGTCGTGGATTCTGGAGAGCGACCAGCCATGTCCAAGGATGACTGGTGTCAGAAAATCACTCAGAAACATTGATGCTGTAAAAATCATGAAGGAACGAGGATAGAGACCAGATATGCCAGGCTTTTGTACCCATTTGGCCACGAGGATAAAAAAAAGGAAGAAAACTGGTTGGTGGTTTCAAACATTTTTTATTTTCCATAATATATATGGGATGCCATCCTTCCCATTGACTTTCATATTTTTCAAGATGGTTATTGCACCACCAACCAGTTTAGATATATCCCTCTCATGGCGATTCCATCGCATCTTCCGATCCTGGAAGAAATATGGTGAAAAAATCACATGGTGAAGATCATTTTTCATCCCCCCATTTTTTGCCCCTGGGTCAATCGCCCAGTTTCCCGCCTTGAAATCCTGGTTTCCGGCCCAAAAATATGGTGGCTTTCCATGTTGGATTCCAGGTGGACTGCAACTTGCCTGTGAAGTTTGGAGCTCAGATCGGAGCAGCATGTGCATCCCAGATTTCTGGGAGGTTTTTCATGTGGGGCTGCGTCAAAACCTATGAGCCTCTGGTTATGACTGTTACATAGCAAACTGGAAAGATCCACCATTTTTACGAGGTAAATCAACTATCAATGGGCCATTTTCCATAGCTATGTAACAAATTACCAGAGGGTAGTATCCATTTTAGTGAGATGAACATCAATTTACCGGAAAATCACGAACTGGCTATGGGAAAGTCACGAGGTTTCAATGGGTAAATCAACTATTTCGACTGGGCCATGGCTTCAATGGCTATGTAACAAGTTACCAGAGGGTTTTTTGTGGGGAACTCTGCCGTAAAGCTACAGCCTACCATTTTTTAGGATGGTTTATACACGAAAGTCGTTCAAGAATTGTAATATAAACCTACCATTTGAGAATTGTAAGATGGTTTATACTGTACATAAAGAATTGTAATAAACCATAATGAAGCCCCCATGACTTGGGATATGACCTATCTTCATGAAATCTTCATGAAATATGAATTTATATGTCCTTTGGTAAACCAGGGTTTTTTTCCAACATAGCCATGGAATCTGTGGATGTTCTGAGGTGATTCAAACGATGTCTTGAGTGATGGGTCCGCAAATCCAAGTGGCTTACCCATTGATGTAAGCAGCATAAATAGCCCATTTTATGGCTCAAGATAAAATATGGAACTAGGTACATAGAAATCATAGAAATCACTCCGAACTTTACCAAAACCCGGGGATTTTTTCAATGGATTTAACTCATGCAAAACTGCTTTAGGAGATGTCTTGGCTTGGTCAAGTTCTACGGGAGGTTCAGAAAATCCATCCCTTGGGAATCTCAAAAACGCCGAAAAAAAGTGGCTGAACGAATTCGCATCGGGGTTTATGGTAGATATAAGGCACCAACTGGTTCATAATGGTTTAATAACTATGGTTTAATGGTTTATAACTATAACTAGGTGGTTTGGAACATTTTTCCATATATTGGGAATAATAATCCCAGCTGACTAATATTTTTCAGAGGGGTAGGTATACCACCAACCAGATGGTGGTTATTTCATGGTTTATAAACCAACGTTCACATCACTGTTTTTCCCCATCAGATGATTGAGATGACCATTCCTTTTCCTGGATGCGTCGTCAATACGTAAAAGATGGACGTCCTCATCTTTTCCCCGGCCATAATCGACATGGCGAGTGCCCTTAATGGGAATATCATGGAGATATATTGGGGATATAGACTAACTGGTTGGTGGTTTGGAACCATGGAATTTTATGATTTTCCATATATTGGGAATTTCATCATCCCAACTGACTTTCACTCATCATTTTTCAGAGGGGTTGGTCAACCACCAACCAGTTTAAGACGCACCCATCGAAGTTCAACCAATGCAGGATGTCCACCATTGCCATCTGGCTGTGAATTGAACCAACAAGAATTGGTGAAAACCAACAAACATATTAGGTCAATCTTAGATGGCTAGTTTATGCTAGTTTAATCCTTTAGTCTTTTGGTATCAATGGGATTATCTACTAACCAGCTAAGAATTTGTCATTTTTTGCAGGGTATCTAAGATTGGCAATGTCTTGCAATAGAAAATTGCACCGGAAATGGTAAACCATGGGGGTTGGGGTGCCCCAGTCACACCCGCATGTAACCAGCCATGGAATCCGTTAATTCCTGGTTTTTCTTACGACCTCACTGTTCTCACTGGAATGGTGGAGATTGAGCTGGACTGTTTTCAAATGATCAGTAGATGATGTTCCCCCAAAGTGGTGTTTTCCGCTTTGTGAATTATGGATAATTATGGTAATTTGCTTAGGATGATCCAAGTAAAGTTACTAAAGTTAGTAAATGTCGTGTAACTGGCCTATGTCAGTCCCTCTCCCAATTACAAATTCTGTGCTGAGAGTTGTACACATACATGCAGCGCTCTGTGCTGGTGCTCTGTTCTCCAGTCCAGGCTCAAATCAATGTGAGAATTGGTGGGAATGTGTAATGCTTACGTGATGTGAGATCAAGGTTAATATTTATACATATTTGATGTGAGGTCAAGATAAATCAAGTGAAGTTACTGCCAGAGATAGATTCATCCTTCTTTGCCTGATAATTTCTCGCGGACGATTAAGCAGCGGTCTGTCCGTCACCATACCAGGCACCAGGCACCACAAGTGGTTCGCAATGTCCCACCGACCATTCAGGAACACCTTCATTCACTTCGAGGATGAGAAAGGCGCGCGGCGCGGATCACCCCATTTTTTGAAATGTGACCTGAAAATGACCACCCAAGCTGAAGAAAAAGGTGATTTCACAGGCCAAAGATTGGTGATTTCACACCAAATCTGATTCATAGCCGACCTAACTTGCAAAGGAACCCATGTTTGACCGAGCATGTGAGAATTCGCCATTTAAAATGAAAACAAGGCGGGTAGATAGACCTTGTGGATGTAAATCCTCTGGGTCAACCGGCTTGTTAGATACGAACTAGTACTTTAATTTTTGCTATCAATGGTAAAATGTACTAACCAACTAAAAATAATATTTTTTGCCAGGTATCTAAGATTAACAATGTCCTTAACTTGGCCAAAACGTAACTTTGAACAATAATCTCACTGGAATGATTTAAGGGAAAATCTGCAGGAAGCCATGGGTTTTGCCCATCAAAAGGAAGGCTTTCCAAGTATCCCTAAAACCAACCCGATTAAAATTGCACTCCGGTAATCAGACATGGCAAATCTCATTTAGTTCGATGATTTTCCCAGCGAGCTGAACCTCCATGGCTAGTTTGGGGATTCTCCAGCGGCCCGCCATGTTTTTTAGGACGGCGGAGAGTATCAAAAATCGATCTTTCGCTGTGGAGTTGATAGAGAGTCGTTGGATTGTTGAGATTATTCTGTTGAGACAAACGAGATAAACCAGCCGTTTTTTGAGAAAATCACCTTGTTGGTTAAATTTATACCTATTATTCCCTATTAAAGTTATCCCATCATGTAATAAATCACATAAATCACATTCTTGGATATTGTTGGTTAATATACTCAATTTACTTGGGTTGATATCCCTATTGGTTTTCCGCATGAAAAATCCTCAATCTTGATGGCTGACCCCCACAGAATCGTGCTTGAACCAACAAAAATGGCAGTTCCTACAATGTGGGGCCCCCAGTCGATAGCGCCCAGTTGCCTTATAAGTTGCTGAATTCTATGGTTTATGGTAAGATATGGTAGATATAACGAACTAGTTAATGGGGATTATAATGGTTTCTAAACCAACAAACATCACTGGGGGGGGCCATCCTGTAAGAATGAGAAAAACACTTCAGTTTTCTCAGCATGGCAATTGAAGATCCTCATACCCTCTGGTAAACATACAAAAAAACATGGAAAATCACCATCTTTAATAGTTGATGACCCTATCAATGTGCCATGGCTTCAATAGCAAAGTGTAACAATTTTCTCCAGAGAAAAATAAATTGAGGTTTGTTTATGGTAAAATCAGTCAACTGGAGCTATTTCAAAAGCTTCATTGGAGTGCCGTCATTTTTTACTTGCGGGACGGGCATCAATCCATGGATGAAATGACGAAATTGGAGGAGTACCTCCCTAAGGATTCCCATGAAATGGATGAAATGGGAGATGACCTTAAGATGACCATGGTTACCATGGTTGCCATGGTTACCATGTTGGTTACCGTGTAAGCCAAACATTTTCCCATACTGTTTCAGAATCCAATGAATCCAATACTTGTAATATAGATTATTCTGATTATTCCTTATTATTGATAGTGATCATTAGTGATATAACAATAATGATCCAATCATCCATGTATTATGGCAACAATAGATTGATGAATAATACTAGCAAACATTAATTATTATATTATCCCATTTTATAGTCATTCCCAGGGGTTTTTGCGTATTTTCAGACTTATTTATAGATAATTTCCCAGTTTGCCAGCCGCTTTGCGTTTTGCATTGCTGCATGCCGCGGCAGTTACCCTGTGGATCTGCTTAAGGTCATGGAAAGTCTCCCGCTCACGCTGGTGATTTCTGATCCACAGACTGCTGAGCGGGAGGCTCCTTCTCGCTGAGCTCTCAAGTCCCTCTGGGCTTCCAATAGCAACTTGGCGCTTCTTTTCTTGATCCCGTTCGGCGCGTGAATGTCAAGTCAAACCGCGGAGCAACAAATGACATTCACCGCAGCTGTGAAGCCGTACCAAGTCATTGGAGCCCTCAAATTGGACACCAGTCGCCGACCGGAACAAGCAGGATAATCATCATGAATTCAGTCCCATTGAAAAAGGTAAAGCCCAAAAATCATACACCTATCCTGGTTGGTGGTTTGGAACATTTTTTTTCCATAATATATTTGGAATTTCATCATCCCAACTGACGAACTCAGATTTTTCAAGATGGTTAAAACATGTTAAAACCACCAACCAGTATCATTTTGGAACATTTTTCAAAAAGGGTCAAAATGGTTCACCAGAACCAGATATGATTAACCATGATTAAGCATTATTAACCACCATTAACCACCATTAACCACCATTCATGGTCATTAACCACCATGAAATCTCCATTTTTAACGATAGAAAGTCCCCCATGGATTTTCCCCAGGCACCTCGAAGAAGCGCCTTTTGCGCTGCGTGAAGTCTGAGCCGTGACTCTGCAGGATGGTGCCCCCCAGTGATGCTAGTTGGTTTAGATTCACCCCATGAAAACTAGTTCGTGTAATATCTACCATAAACCATGGTGAAATGGGAGTTATAAACTCACCAACTTAGCTAACGAACTGGGGCACCACCTTGTGGTTATTTAACAAAGCTACAATGTGGGGCCCAGTGATGTGAACGTTGGTTTATCCCATAAAAAAGCTATAGGTATCATAAACCATAGTTATTGAAGTTATGTGGCCACCAACTGAACGCTATCGTAGGCCCGGGTGGCCCACATGGCCCATGGAAGATGTGAAATCACCAGATGAAAAATCCGATAAATCCGATAAAGCAACCAACTGGTTGGTTGTTCATCGACATGGCGAGTGCCCTTAATGGGAATCTCATGGAGATATATTGGGGATATAGACTAACTGCTTGATGGTTTGGAACCATGGAATTTTATCTATTTTTCCATTTCATATATGGGATAATTAATCCTTCCCATTGACGAACTCCATCATTTTTCAGAGGGATTGGTTGAAACCACCAACCAGCCAAAAATGAATAACGGGATGGACATCCCCCTCTACACGAGTGATTCGGATTTCGCAACCATCCACAGGACTGGACTTTTGGTACTTCTGGTAGATATAACTACGTCATGAAGCTATAAACCAACTTGTACCTGGGACACCATATTGTAAGTATATGGGTTTGTCTGAAAATAGCATGTTCCCAAAATGTGATGATTAATCAGCATTTCCCAATTAGAATAGCTATTTCGGGAGCAATAGCTATTTGGGGAGTAATCCCCATTATGCTCGGTTATCCATTGAAGATGTCCAACCCTTAAAGTATCTAACTGTTTGACCCGCCCCCCTCCCACCAACAGTTGAATGGTCAACTTCCACCACTGCGGTCGTTGGGTCTGAAAATTGAGAAAAAACCTCCGAAAAGTTGCAACTGTCATAGTATCTCATGGATCTCCCCAAGTATACCCATTACTGGTTGGTGGTTTCAAACATGTTTTATTTTTCCATAATATATGGGATATGTGGGATAATCCTTCCCAACTGACTTTCATATTTTTCAGAGGGATTGAAACCACCAACCAGATTTTATCATGAGTCCATGAGTATACCCCCAATAAAAATCCTCATTTTTTCTCATGTTTCTGACGTTACCAACCACGTGACCGAGGCCCGTGCCGTTGATCTTTGAGGTGCAAACCGCAACCCTTGTGATGTTCATCGACATGGCGAGTGCCCTTAATGGGAATATCATGGAGATATATTGGGGATATAGACTAACTGGTTGGTGGTTTGGAACCATGGAATTTTATGTTGTCATATATTGGGAATTTCATCATCCCAACTGACGAACTCCATCATTTTTCAGAGGGGTGGCTCAACCACCAACCAGCTAACAATCTAAGACGATGTTTGGCTCTCTTAAATCAACCACTTGGACGGGTAGAAATAGCCTTACTCATCCAGCCTAGTTTCTTGCTATGGAAAAATTACCCGCCAAGCAGAAAAAGATTTCAATTTTTGTGGGCTACCAAAAGATCGACTATGTTTTGGAATCGATGTGCGCTGATGAAAGAGGTGCAAAACGGCAGAAATGATTGAGATATGGGGACTTATGTAAGATAATATATTGCTTAAGATTTGTGCGACATTTTGGAATTTATTGGGGATACCATTGGATATACCGGTACCCAATATCACGGGAATGTCCTGGAAATATCATGGGATCCCCGACAGGCGACAGGCCCGGATTGTGCAAGATACAGGTTGTTGGATGAGGTTCTTTGAAATCCTGTAGTAATACTAATACCCTCTGGTGTCATCGGCTCCATTGCTTGCTGGAGTAAATAGATGTACCCTCTGGTTATGACTAACAGTTCGCCATGGAAAGATCCACCATGCTATTAATAGGTAAACCATCTATTTCTATGGGCCATGTTCCATGGCTATGTTAAATAACCAGATGGTACATCTATTTACTTTAAATCAGTTTAATTCATGTCGATTCATATCTCACACGAACTTGGACTGGAGGAACAACCAATGCCTCAACCAATATGTTTGGGGTCGGGTATGAGCACCACCAACCAGTTGCACAAACGGGATCTTGACTTAAGGGGCACCCTTAGTTTTGCTCGACACAGAGATGCCAGGCCCACCCAGCTCCGCACAAGAAAACTGCGTGTCTTGCTGAACGGCAATGAACGCAGATTGCGTCTGAAGTTGAAGGAATGGCAAAAGGCGAGGGTCTCGCAGCTGGTCAAAGAGACCAGGCAATACCCTCCGAAGAACGCGAAACAACAGAGGCAGTAGACAGCGCGAGCCGAATCGGATGAGGGTTCTGCCGCTTAACATTAAGGTATATTGTACGTAGATGGATAGATTGATAGCTTGATCACAAAACTTTGGAGACCAGGTGCTATGACCCAATGGCATGGCCCTGGCAGCAGATGAGCAACAAACTTTGGTTCATGAAAGAAGTTGTTCCCTAAGTTGGTTTACAGCTAGGCTATTCCAACTGGGGTCCTTTCCTGCACGTATAGTTTTATCATGTCCCCTTCAGTACTGCATAGAAACATTTGAAGGTGGGACAACTTCGCTCTTGTTGATGCTAATCCCATCTTTGTTAGTGATGGGTGTTCCATGAGAATGTTCCCATATATGGATGTGGGTCAAAATGGAAGACCTAGGGGACCACAGATGTTAGTCTAGTTTAGTATTAACCATCCATAATTTTGGGGTACCTAATTTTGACCCATACCTTGATTACCGTTCAGTTTTTTCATGATAAACTCATGTGTGTTGAAGATCTTCCCATCATTTCCCATCTTGCCCAATCTCGCAGGTTGATGGTCGTGACACTTTGACTCATGCCCATTTGACAAAACGGATACTCCATTCCATCCACTCTTAACCATAATTTTCCCTTATTGACATACCCATAAATTCCACATTTTCTGTGTCTATCATCATGCTCCCTCTTACTCTATGCCTATATTGGCATTTCCTTGTGAATTAGCAATGGATGTTATAGTATAGATCATTAGATCACTATCATGTACTCTTCAAAATCCTATTTCTAATCCTTGTCCAATCTTTTTGCCATAGTTTTCAATATGTTCTCTTATGTTCTCTATCGTTCCCATATATTTTCCTTATATGTTCCTATTATTTCATGAAATTCAGGCTATTTTATGGTGAATCCCCTGCTTATTTACATATGTCCCTCTCGTTCCCTGTGGGTTTTCTCGTCATCTCGTGGCGGAACGAACGGCCCGGCTTTCCAGGTGGCCCCGTTGCGCGCGCGCCGCAACGATCTCGGCGATCTGGGCGAGGTGTCGCCCTCCTCACAGGACGGGTTTTTGGTGGAGGGTTACCCGCCAGTAAACTAACCTAAATGGAGGTGTTTAAATGGATGCTAATAATTTATTAATAAACCTCCATTATAGATGATCCAAAAATTATAAATGGATTATTAGTAATCCATTTATAATTTTTGGATCATCTATAATGGAGGTTAAAAATATAATCTACTAATTTAAATGGAGGCTAATTATAGATGGCTTTAATTCATCTCAGAAATCATCGACTCAATGGACCTCATTCAGTTCGATGAGATAAACCTCTAGTTCCATCGTGATTTTCCAGTTCGCTATTTTAGTTCACCAAAAAACAATGGGACATGTGGATGAATTCTATGGTTTATGGTAGATGTAACGAACTAGTTTTCATGGGGATTCATTCATGGTTTTTCTCAACCAACAAACACTGGTTATAGCAACAGTTGGTTTATAATGGTTTATAGCCACTATTCCCATTTGGGAAATTAATGGGATAACAAACTATTGGATAATTAAGCACTATTGAGTCATCTACTACTGGTTGGTGGTGACTGGAACCATGGAATTTGATGACTTTCCCATCATATTGGGAAGAATCATCCCAACTGACTAATATTTTTCAGAGGGATTGAAACCCACCAACCAGATATACTATCCCATCAATCTTGTATTATCCATCATTATCCTACTACAAAGTCACCACGATGAATCCAAAGAATTCCATTCGAATCCTACTACATTCCATGATTAATATGGTGAATGTTTGGTGACTTATCCCACGAATCCTAAGTAGGTTATAACCCTAGTTATAAGTGGATTAAGTCTGTTCGTCCCACTTGTAACCAGGGATATAATCTACTTAGTAAGTGGGATGAGCCACCAAGTACAAATAGAGCTGTATTTGGCAAATTCTGTTTCATATTCAACCAATTCATGGTTTAACTATACATATTATTTACCTTAAACCATAGTTGGCCTAGTCAGAAACCAACTTAGACAGGGATTGGTCAAAATTCACCGTTTTTGTTGGGGTAGGGTGCCAGGGTTTTGACTAGCGAAATAATGGGAGATCTGGGATATTTGGAAAATTATGGATATTTTCTCGGGATCCTTACACCGACCAACTTCGCGTGGTCTCAACTGCGAGTTCCGGATCTCAGTGGGCGCTGCCGGAACTGCCAAAGCCAGATCGTACTGCCGGACGCCGCCGGCGCCAGATCTCACGGGGCACTGCACCTCAACCGCGGGTGCCAGAAAGAATGTCAAAATAGATGTCAGATAGAATGCCAAAAAGAATGTCAGAATAGATATGCCATATATATATATACTTGCAGGGGGCACTACAGGACTTCAACCGCGGGTGCCAGAAATAATGTCAGAATAGATGCCAGAAGGAATGCCTGAAATGATGCCAGATAGAATGTCAGAGTAGATTAGATGCCTTGCCACTGCTCAGGTGTCTACACTTCGCCAGCATTGCGGCTTCGCCTCGGCTTCGATCCAGACTCGGCGTCGGCTTCGATCCAGTGGATGAAGACCGCCATGGCTCTGGCCGAACTGAAGATCAAGACCGCCAAATAACGAATCACTGCGACTAGTTTCATAACTTCATAACCCAAAAACCATATCATGAATCCCCAACAAATATTGCCAGTATATACCAATCACAGGCCACGTTTTTTTATATTCATTGGTTATAATTTTCCGAATGGGAAGCCACAGGTTTTCCATGTTTTCCAAAGAGGTAATACCTCATTGCCTCCAACAATGCCTCACATGGCTTGCTGAAAAATCCACCACTGATAGCTGATTTTCCTCTAAAAAACCTCCATTTCTAGGGGCTATGTTTGATCAACAGAGGGTACCCTCTGGCAAACTGTTACATAACTATGGACAATCACCATTTTTGATGGGAAAATCCCACTATTTCAATGGCCATGGCTTCAATAGCTATGTAACAAATTACCAGAGGGTACCACACTTTTTTCCACATCCAGTTTTCGCCAGAAAAAATTGGGGCACTTCAGAGGAGACCAAGTTCACCTTCAGTCTCTCTGACGTAGCCCTTCTGAAGATGGTGATGCAATTGACTTGGTAGCACCAAATATTGGCTTTAATTGTTACGATGGCTACAATGGGATATGTGGGATATGTGGGATAATTAATGGAGTATTAGCGGGGATATAACTGGGGATATACGCCCCATTTAAAAAGTGATGTTTCACTGTTATGTTACCAGAGGGCACCCCCAATTTAGGGCGGTATTTTCATAGGAAAACTGTTTCGTATGAGGCAAATTCAAAGCCATCCGGGCAGAGGCTTCAGATTTTCCTGGGAATAATGCGTCCATAGTTTTCGTATGGGATTACTGGGGGTATTTTCAACTGGGTCATATTATTCTACTGTTAATGGGTTATTATACTATTACAAGAGGCTATATTCATACCCCTATTGTAATAGATTCAACCAACAGCAACCAGAGGATAAGATGAGCCACCAGATGGGCCAGATGGATGGATTAACCATGATATGACTCCTTTTTTGTTCATCCACAAATCTAGTGGGTTCTTACAATGGATCCCTAAAACCATGGGTTTTAAATTTTAATACGAGTTATAACAAAATAGACGAATTTTTGGATGATTTGGAGGTACACTCATTCTAGGAAACCGCCATATCAAACTCGGTCATTGCGTAGCATCGAGTTCAGATTGGCCATGGTGAATGATTTTCATGGCAATGGAACGTGGGTAAATTATAACGTTTTTTTACGACCTCACTGTTCTCCCTCCCTGAGTGGTTTCTTATTGACAATTCACCCAGATCAATGTGGTAAACCCAACCGATGATGTAAGCCATGACCCAAATGACCCAAAGGGATGCTTGGAACATGGAATGGTTGGTTTATAACTATAAGAAAGGCTATCAGATTGGCGGATGCTGGGAAAGTTCACAGCTGGATTCTTTGTGAATGGATGATTTATAGTATATATAAGTAGTCCATAATTAGAGTATATTGAAGGAATCTTCGATATCCACTAAATCTTTACGTTTTTTGGAGGGGATCGGCATTTGGAAGACACCATTTTCCATCCAAACCCTTCGGAGTGCTTCCTGGTCTGAGAAGCCTCGCACTGCACGCCCGGTGTGGCTCCATCCACAAAGTTTGCGCCGATATCAGGATAAGATCAGAGAAAAAACATGTCTTACCTAGCGACCAATGGCTTAGATGTTTAGCCAGTTTCAAGTATTTCAAGTCATTAATGGTTAATGTTCAAGAATAGGCCACTTGGCTATTGGTTTAGTCATGTCATTGATGGGCTATTAATGTTCACCATAGATGGATTGTTTTCCATGTCTGATTCCAACTGGACAATCCATGATTTGAAAGGCCTACTGTAGTACTTTGGCCATATCAAAACTCAGCTACCAAGCTGGTGTCCGGGATGTTTCGGGAACGGTGACATAACCCCAGAGTGTTTCCAAAAAATGGAGGGCCCCAAAATGCCCAAAATCATGCATGTGCTTGATCATCTTTCAAAAGTAAATCATGATAAAACCCTTTGGGAAATACCCATATTTGGTGACGAAATATTTTTCGGAACATACATTGAACAGACGTTTTCCAAGAAAGAGAAAACAAGAAATCCATCCCCCAGATGTTTGTCGCAAATCCAGCCGTCTGGTGACCAACAGCCATGCCTGGGACCTCAGAGTGCGGCAGTGCTTGGAACAGCATCGTAACTGGTTAGTTGGCATGGCTCTGATATTTTTAGGTTTCCAATCCATGGGAGGTACCCCTAAGTCATCCATTTTAGATTAGGAGTTTCCATGAAATAAAGAATCCATTTATTGGGGTACCCCATTTTAGGACACCTCCATATCTTGTGATAAGTTAAAGTTATGATTTACTAGTAGCTACAAACACTATGCGTATGTTATATTAATGAGAAAGATATAGGGATTTTCAATCTAACCAACCTCGCCAATCTAGATGTATGTGTATTTGTCTATGTGTCAGAGGGTTTTGAATCTAACCAATCAAAAATCAACCGGTTGATCATAGATGTCCTCATCACAAATCTGTGGTGACCCCTTAAAGAAAAAAAACGCCAAGGGAAGGCATCTATCCAGGCTGAACAACTCAGCTGTTAGCTTGGTATTTTTACATGGATAAAGCATGCGCCAAAAACGCTTTGGTTCATTTTGCTTCACCATCGTTTTTTGGGAGTGTTGAATTGCTTTTGCTATCACAAAACATCAGTGTTTACCCTCTGGTTATTTAACATAGCCATGGAAAATGGCCCATTTATAGATGGTTTACCTATTAAAAATTGTGATTTTCCATGGCTATGTTAGTCATAACCAGAGGGTATGTTTTGTGACTTTCCAACCAAACGCAGCTGTAAATGGGCCTCCCAGTTTTGTTGGTTGTTTTGTGTTCACCGCCGATCAATCTCCAAGAGTCATGAGAAAGTCATGTTGGCACCAACTAAACGGTGGGAAGATCAGCTCCAGAGCGAAACCCCAAACGGTGGATGTAAAGTTTCCATATTAGAACTGATTTGATCTATGTATATATATATGAACAATATTCAAATACAATTGGACAAACTCTAATACAATTGGACAAACTATTAGCTTCGACTTTCAGTTTAGCAGGGAAATTGCTTCCAGAAAGTATCCTTAATGTAATCCTATATCAAACATCCCTAGTAAATCGTTGTTTAGTGGGGATTTACCTCTCGTGTCATCAAAAGTCTTCGATGACTTTCCAGCCATCCACGTTTTACGACCGCTGCGTAAATCACCAGTGTCCATTACATACAATAACATCACTATCATATTCCCATTATCATAGTCCACATTATATCCGTTATTGTTACTTATATCACATTTATGTCCATGATAATTTTTTGGGACCCCCGAATGATGGGACACTCATTATCTATAATCTTCCTATACTATTGAGGTTTCTTATGGGAATGGTATGGGAATGGTATGGGAATGGGATAATGGGGGACCCCCAATGACGCATAGATATGTTTATACACGCACATAGATATTTTATATATAGGGGTTACCACCTAGATATTTTATATGGAATTCTCATTAACCATCCTGTAAATAAAATAATTAACCAGGAACATTGAATCCCAGTTATATTTCATGAAATTTGATGATCCATTTCTGGGGTAGATAACCTCTGGTAATCTAATATAGCTATCAAAAATTGACCATTTGTAGATGATTTACCCATTGAAATAGTGATGAGAGTCCATTAAACCATTACTTACTGGTGCCCCTACTAAGCACCAGTAAGATTAACCATACAATAGGAAGTTTAAGCATTCCATTAACATCCATCAACCACTATATAAACAAAGTTATTAATTACCCATAGATATTCTATATAAATGTCCCATTAAATCCCATTGAAAGTCCCAGTATATTCCCATAAAATTCTCCATGAAAAACCACTGTCATCCCCTATTTTGCCAATGAAATCTCATGATACCAATGATTCGCAGAAGGGCGTGCCCCCCAGTTATATGTTGATTTATAAACCACATTTTTTGCATAGATATATCCCCAACAGAAACCATAGTTATCGGAGTTTTCTCAAGCAACTTAGCTATCACACATCTATAAATCTCATGAAATACCCATTGTTCTTGGGTAAATCACGATTTGTCTATGGTGTTCCCATGGTTTCTTATGATGTTCTATGGTTTTCCCATTGTTTTCCTATGGTTTTCCCCAGGTTTCCCATGGTTTTCATCAAGGGCACCCGGTTTATCCCAAGGCCCACGCCGCCCTTGGTGGCGCCAGTGTCCCCTGCGCCGCAAGCGCGAAGCACGCCACAGCCGGAGCTTCGCGTGGCCAGGCCGCGTTGCACGGGGCATTGTCTATGGCTAGTGGGATATACCCTCTGGTAAACATAGCTATGGAAAATCACTAATTTTTTCATGGGTAAATCAATTATTTCAATGGCCATGGCTTCAATAGCTATGTAACAAATTACCAGAGGGTAGTGGGTTTATATCATGTTTATATGGTGAACTCCGTTTTAACCGGAGCAAATATGCATTTTACCCAGGGGCACCTATCCCCTACCGTTCCCAAGTCCTTAGCTCAGTGGGAAGAAAGCAACTTGGCACAGGCTTTCTTACAACCATGCCAACCAAGCCGATCATGCATGCATGGCCTCAGGAGATATGGGAATCAACCAGACTCCTGTCACACACATTCCGATACTGCGACCAATGGATTCACAGTGCAGTCTTTTACGGTCCAGCCAAAGGAGCAGAAACAGTGCCAGTTCGCAATCAGGCAGACTCAATCCTTGAACGCATCACTCAGCAGCTAGTTCTAGGTCTCCGCGGCAAGAGGTTCATCACAGGAGACTTTAATCAATTGCATGGGCTTTTGCAGCAGGCCCAAATCTGGGCCCAATTGGGGTGGACGGAAGCACAAGACCTTGAGTTTGCCCGCACCGGCAAGTTGCCTGCCAACACGTGCAAAAATAGCACCAAAAAAGATTTCATATGGATCAGCCCAGAACGCCAATACCATTCTGGCGCTCCACCCATGTAGATCAGCTTGCCTTCAAAGACCATGCAGTAGCAAGTGCCCACTTTGAACCTTTGGAAAGCCTGCCAGCATCCCGCTGTGGCGTATGCCTAAGAAAATCCAATGGGAAGCCGTAAAACAGCCTATGCCAGAGGGCTTGTTCACCTTCCAGCAGCATCCGCCGCAAGACTTTTGTGCAGCCTTGGCAACAGAGTTTGAACATAGAGCAAGCGAGCTTTGCATGAGTGCAACAGGTCGCACTCCTTGCCTGCCAGAAAGGTAGGCCCAAAACAACTGAGGTAACTTGGGTACCAGAAAACCAAGGCTGCTTGCGTCCAAGCAGACATGGAGACCTTCGGCCGCAGTACCATGGCATCCACCTGACCCATCAAAGGTGGTTCAAACAGTTGTGCCGGCTAGAGGCATATACCAGGAATGTCCAGTCGTCAGACAGCCCTACACCCAGCAAGCTTATCCATCAAACCAGAGTGTGGCGGACCATTTTGGGCGCTGCGGGTTTTCCAGGTGGATTTAAAATGTGGTGGGCATGCCGTCCACGCCATTTGCCAGAAATTCCGTATGACTTGCCAGACAGCCCAATATTTGCGGCCTCTGCCTCATCCCTGTGGATGGCATTTGAACTTGAAGTCCGGTCCCTGGAAGCCATACTGCAGAAAGAGATGGCAGCCAAAGTCAGAGCAGCCCACAAAGATAACCCCAACAAGGTCTTTAAAGACATCCAAAAACCTAAAGTCCAACCAGTTCAGATGCTGAAGGACCAGTTACCGCCAGCGTGATAGAGGTTGACCATGATGAACTTTCAGTTACCTTTGAAGGTGAGGCCAAGTTTGAGGTAGATCAGCTCGCAGGGCCCCATGCAACCAATTCCCCGCAGACACAGTATGGGTTGAACGGAGCACCAGTAACTCAAGACACGTACGTAGGGGACCTCACCACCCTATTTGCACGTTTTGGACAAGAGTGGACTGCACGCTGGGTTAAACATCTCGACACCCCTGAAAGCTTTTGGGACCCAATACTGCAGTTTGTTGATATGGCCATCCCGGTCCAAGATAGCATGCCATATGAGCCAATCACTCCGGATCAGCTTCTAAAACGCATCCGCCCCAAGAAGCCCACAGCTGCGACAGGTCTGGATAGATGGAGCCGCCAAGACATACTCCACATGGCACCAGACCTGTTGAAGTCAGATATGTTTGCTTGGGTTGAGCAAGGAAATCCCTGCCCCCCCTGGAATTGGGGGGAGTAGTTCATGCACTGGAAAAACAAGAGCATTCCTGTCAAGTGCAACACTACAGACTAATAACGGTATTTTCACTGCTTTACCGATGTTGGAGTTCCATAAGGTCCTGTCAAATACTGCAGTTCCACACCGATAAGGTTTCTGTGAAGTGCCTTGGCAATGTTCCACACCGGACCGCCGATCATTATTTCACAGATGCACCAATGACAGGATGCATGCTAGACTTGGCCAATGCTTTTAATCATCTTCCCAGGCTACCTATCATGCAAGTTGGAATGAAGCTTGGCCTCCCCATCCCGATCTTGCGTGGCTGGTCCGCAGCTCCACACCAAATGGAGCGCCGGTTTTACATCCGGCCCCCGCTCCGCTCATGCAACGGACTGCCAGAAGGCTGCGGCCTTAGTGTGGTGGGGATGCTACTGATAAATGTCATCACAGACAAGTGGCTGCAAGTGCGAGCGCCATTGTGCTCGCTATGGACATACGTGGATAACCTTGAAATCACCGTCTCGTATGAAGAGGACGTCCAAAGTGGATATTATATGACGAACTTGGAACATCGACAAGTCAAAGACCATTTTCTGGCCGACAAGAGCCACAGATAGGCAAGCATTGAAAGCATCCGACCGGGTTGTGTCATACTGGACTAGGGATTTAGGTGGGCACGTTCAATACTCCCGTCAAATGACCAATTCTGTAATAACACGAAAAATCGAGAAGTGTTCAGACCAAAATGGAAAGACTTGGCCAATTCAAAGGCCTCGTATTGCCGCATGGCCAAACATGCTCCATGGTATAGCCTCTGGGTTCCTTGGGGCAAACCACTTTGACGACATGCGCACCAATGCCCTGAAGGCTCTTGGGGATCACAGACCAGGCACATCACACATTTTGCACTTGTCACTGGTCAATCATCCGTCTGCTGACCCAGCCTTGTATGCTCCAATATTGACAGATGCAAGCCGGAGCCACAGCCGAGTTCAAAAGCCAGGACCTGGCCACTTGCTTCTCACACGACTCCATCAGCTGCATTGGCACTTGAACATGCATGACACATTTCGAGATGAAAATGGGGATCCTATTGACTTGTGGCACGCCCCAGTGCAAGAAGTTTACATGCGCGTATGTGAAGCATGGCAAGCACAAGTTGCAGGCTGCATAGCGAAACATAAGACTTTCAAGGGAATGCAGCACACGCATGCCTTCCTAAGCACTCGCCGTTTGCCCACTGAACCTATGGACCGCAGCTTGCTGCGCAACAATCTAGATGGAACTTTCTACACAGCAGACCACCTGCCAAAACGAGACCCTGGATTGAGCGACAATGCCCATACTGCGGCCAGGTAGATTCAGTTTTGCACCGAAATTGGCACTGACCAGCACTTGAATCAGCTAGAACAGCATGCCCCACAAGATCCACCTTGCGATGGAGCCAGCGATTTATAACCATGGTTGGATGCTGGCACCAGCTTCCCTCCTGAGTTTTCAACAGGCACTGGATCGCATTCCGGAAGCCAGGGCTTTCACAGATTTTGCATGCATCGAGCCAGAACCAGACTTCCTTGACCTGTTTACGGATGGCGCCTGTTTGGGGCCTCAAGATGGCTCGTCATGTTTGGCCTCATGGAGAGTGGTCCTTGCCACTCCTGCCGGAGTAGATGACTTCCAACCAGTTGCATCTGGCTTTTTGCCCGGGATGTATTAATCCATAAGTAGGGAAGAACTACAAGCGGCCATTGTGGCCGTCACGTTTGCAGTCAGCAGATCCAAGCTTTTCCGCCTTTGGATTGATAACAAGTTTGTAGCCAACAGCATCGGGTTCTTCACCCAATGTAGTCATAGCCATGTCGATATTAACCACCCCAAGCATGACCTCTTGACTCAACTGCGCCAGGCGCTTCATGAAAGCAAAGGTTTCTTCCAAGGAGCGTATAGAGTCTTCAGTCATCAGGATGCTACTGCGAATCTTTTAAGCGGGGGAGATCTGGGTTTTTCGTGGTAACCAAGCAGCAGATGACCTTGCTACTTTTGAATTTTATAACCATCCTGCAATCATGAGCGCGCGACATCGACTGTTACAGGAAATCACAGATTTGAATCATGTGCGACATTGGGTACATCTTTGTTTTTCTTCAGGTAGGTAAACTTGCGTTGGCCCACAACAAGAGACTTGACCATGATGAGATCACACCAGTGGTAATGAAGCCATTGATTTTTCCCAGCCAGTTGCCACCAGAGGCGGCTCATTGTAACATCGCAGGCTGGCCACACATAGCAGCTTGGATAACGTCTTTGCATGCGGATCATGGTACAGTTCAACATTGGTCATGGCTTCAATTGTCTGCAAACCTTCACCAGCTTTATCCTGATTGTGGACCTTCGTTTAATCAGAAACAGCTTCGGTGGGAGTCGAAGAACACGATGCCCAATGCATTGTTCGTGAAACGCAATCGCTGGTTAACAACATATCTCATGAATCTGGCCAAGGCAGCGGGGATCACCATGCCAGTCCAATACAGAAGTCCCAATTCGCACGCAACCCATTACTGGCTGAACACACTGCCAGTTCAGGTGAGCCATGAAAGGCAATCCATGCCTGACGCCTGGCTGCAGCAGTGGAGGCCTTGCTACAATACCTCTCGACAACTAAGGGCAACTGCATGAGTTTTCATTTGGAAAACACCCGAAGATCACCGAGAAGAACGTCCTGGCATCTGCGTAGCTGTTAATGCGAGTCGGAAAAGCGGAAAAGAGTGTTTATATGGGTGTATAAGTGGGTATATAGTGGGTATAGATATTCTACTAGGTCAATCTTGGATGGGTAGAAACAAATCCCTTGAGTCTTTTAGTAATGGGAGTATCTAAACGGCCAGCTAAGAATTTACAGCAAGGTATCTAAGATTGGCCATGTACTGGGTTTATATCATGTTTTTACTGGTTACAATGTGATGTGTGGAATACAGAATACATATTGTATATGGGAACGTTCATGCTTCGAGCCCCAAAAAAAAATGTGGTTTTGCCATTCAAGCTAGGTGCATTTGGGTTCCCAGCACGTGTACATTCGAGCCCGAAAAAAAGTTGTTTTGCCGTTCAAGCTAGGTTTATTTGGGCTCCCAGCACATGTATATGTAGTACATGCATCATGCATCCATGCATAGCTGCCCTACCAAGAGCCATATCTCCTGCACAGGGCGCCTGTGCCGATAGGCTCGGGAGCGAGTTGGAGGGAACTATGGGGAGCTATCGATGTAGCTTAATGAGGAGCTGGAAGGAAGAAGTGAATTTCCCAAGTTGAAAGAAGAACTTGGCTCAGTAGACCTTAGATGGCTAGTTTGATGTGTTAGTTGGTCGCCATTTGAGCCACTTCTATGGAGATATATGACCCTGGCCAGCCAGAAAGATTTTTTTCTGCGATCTAAGTTTTGCCATGTTATCCCCATATATGTTTTAAGAGATCCCAGCGAGACTATCTTATCCTATCGATCTTGGGGATGATCTCTTTAAGTCCCTTTATGATCATCCATGAGTGCGTAAAAAATCATGAACATCTCAACCAAACAGTACAAATGGAATCACGAACAACATGAATGTTCTGAACACAGCCCAAGTGACTGTGGGAACATAAGCAATAGAAGCGGGATAGGTTTTAATAAATGACAAATTCCGTGATGATAATCCAGCGACAGATGGTGATAGACCATAAAAGTATGTATGCAATAAAAATGTGAATGTTGATCAGCAATTCGCATGCCCTAAATTTTGATAATCTTACGATCTTATTGGAAATTGTTTTCACATTTTTTCTTTGGTTTCACTGCATGTTTGAAATGTCGTGTTTCACCCCTAAATGCTGCCTGAGGGCTGAAGCTAATGTTGTGTCTAACCACTGCCACCATGAGGGGCAGAGTCTGTCATTGTAACCTCGAAATTTTCCTTTTGCAGGTGTTTGTGTTTGAATTGCAAAATAATATTGTTTAGATAAAAGTAAGGCACGACAAGATCCCCAGGTTTATCATGATTGTTCCCACTAAAATCCCCATCATGGATAGTATATTCACTCCATTTTTGGAAAAAACGATATTGGCATAAATCTGCACAACTTCTAGCGACCTCACTGCCATGTCACTGGAATGATGGTAAATCTGGGTCTTTTCGATCAGCCGCGGCCAGTGAATGGCACACCGCAGCGGGTGCCGGTGGCACAAGTGGCACAAGTCTATGGAGGCCATGTTTCGAACGTTAATCGGTGACTTCACCCTTGTGTTGGTCGTGGAAGAAGTACCCTCTGGTAATTTGTTACATTGCTATTGAAAATGACCATAGAAATAGTGGATTTTCCCATTAGACATGGTGATTTTCCATAGTTATGTAACAGTTTACCAGAGGGTAGGTTTAATCCACCTGGAGGTATCCTAAGTCATAGGAGTACCCCCAGTCATCAACCATGAAAAAAGCGATAAAGGGTAGCCCCATGACTATGGAAACCCCACCTATAACTAGGGTGAATGAAGCTACTTAGGATTCGTGGGGTGACCCAGAATCTTCCAGGGGAATTACTTCAGGTGGTTATACTATCCAACTATATTGATACATATTGGGGTGTTGCCATCCTCGAACTGAGAATCCCTATTGACTCAGCAGAATGGAATGACGGAGGGTTTTGAATTCTGCTCAAGTCTGACCAATGTTTGCCTTTGCTTGCGTTGATTCTTCAATTTGAGTTAATATCATTCATCGACTTTGGCATTCTGACTCGTTTGTTGGTAGATTGGTCACACCGAAACGTTGAAACATATAGGGGTACTCCTCCTCCGATGTTAACCCCGTTTAAAAAAAAAATAACTCAGTTTAGTCAGTGATTATAGAATGGGGAATTACACTTATATTATGGTTGTGTCCAAAAGTTGGGAAATTGCTGGAACCTACTCGCTGGATCTTGCTGCTTTTTATCCCCAATGATATGGGTATGGGTCACAAATCAGCTAGACAAAGTCTGGACCAGAGGCGATGGTCGAGTGTCAAACCATGAACTTGGGGGGGCTACAATTTTGGCCCAACCAATTTAGTTATCTAACCTGGCTATGAAAATATCTTATTTATCTTCCTTATCATTCATCCTATCAAAGTCCAAAGTCCGCAGGTATAGTCCGTTGCAATGTTTCACTACTGGAGAGTAAAGCGACTGGTGGATGGTAGCTTAGTCAATAAATGCAGATATGGTTGCTTCGACCAAAACAATACAGATTTTGAAATCAGAAATGATTTTGTCTGAGTCTTTCCAGGGCTATATACATTATTTATATATTAGGTTATTCACCCCAAATAAGATTGTTTTTTGCTCTTCATTTTCCGGCAGAAATTGCCATTCAGGGGTACCCAATGTTCACCAAATGGAACTACTGGAACCCCTTCGCAAACTCGAAACGGAATCGATACTTTTTGGAACCTCGGCACAGGGAACAAAAATCGGGGTTTGAAGCCGGAATGTGAGCCCTGAAGATCCATCTTTGATATGATTGGCTTGCAACCATACTTAGCCCTCTACGTCCTCTACGTGGTTGTAACCCCTGTTACATTTGGACATGTTTGATGAGCGCAACCGGCATAACTTTGCTATGACTGGGTTACCACCCCACTTCACGACCCCATTTTGGTGAAGTGAAGTGAAGAACACCTGATTCCCGGTGAAATGATTGCACCCCCCAATGTCCAGTGATGTGAAAACAGAGGAAACAGCAGCGTCCGACCAGCCGTTCATAGGTCCGGTTGCGCGCGTTCAGCCAGGCATTCTGCTGAATGGTTCCCTGTCAGTACCCTCAGGCCAACTTGTGAACGGAAAAACGCATGGGAAAGATTTGGGGGGGTTCATAAATGGGAGTGCCCCAATAGCTGGATGGTTTATAATGGAAAATCCTATCAAAATGGATGATGACCCATTTTGTGGCAAGTTAAATGAGGAAAAATTGACAATGATGATCAATTAGTGGATGGTTGGTTGACTTGGGTAATTGATCATAATCAGTAGCAAAATGTTTCTTGAATCATTATTCCATTATTAATGCAGCCATTGGTTGGTTGATCATCATTAGAAAATGGCTATTTAAACACTGACCATTGAGCACTGTTCAAAACCCCTGTTGGTTGATTAGTGGATTATACCCATAATACTGGGGGATATCACAATTCACGGGGAAACCCTTTGAACAAACCAAGTCGCGGAATGACCTATGACTTTGGTTATAGCCCCACTAGTGGGCTATAAACATGGGTTTTAGGGGCTATATCCCAACTTATGGAGGTTATGACCATAGTTGCATTAACCCCAACTGCACCCCCAGGCCAAATCACCAGAGATTCGATGACCATTTGGAGGGACACTCCATTTTCAGAACCCAAAAAACCTATTGTTGATATCCAAGAAATTTCCATTATGGTGGGTTGTATCCACCATTATATGCCTCACATATATACGTATATATTATGTATATTTATATGTATGTATACATATATGTATATATATATTATACATAATATATATATGCCCATTATATCATCATCTTAGGCAGTTGATTTACCATGGCTTTGTTCTTTCCAGTTTCTAAGGCCAATGGTCAGACCTCACAAAAAACCTGACCACCCATTTTGGAACGGTAAAACTACCACCTAAAAAAATGGTGATGACTGGGGGATGGTAAACATGACATTGTTTTAACCGCATTACTAAGTGTATTATATTTCACAATAGTTGTAGGAAATTTATTCCAAGTCTTGAAAGTTATTACCACGGTTAAAAGTTATACCCATTAAGAACTCCAGCTGCACCCCCAAGTAGGATGGATGTATCATCAAAATAGATTGAGGGGCCATGGTGTATATATCATGATACATATATCCATAGTTGATCACAAGGTTATAAGATACATGATATGGTTATATCAACTATGGATATATGTGTCATGTAGTTGATATTGTGATGTTAGTTACCCTCTGGTAATTTAACATAGCTATTGAAAATGGCCATTTATAGTGGGTTTACCATTAAAAATGGTGATTTCCCATAGTTATGTTAGTTTACCAGAGGGTAATGGTGGTTTTAAGATCTTATCCAACTATCATTGCTTCGTTGCCCGAGGACTTGAGTGACTGTTGCTCCCCCCAGTAACGGTCCGGACATTACCCCGCTTCTGAGCCTACTAAAAATGAGGCCTCTCTAACTCATTTACGAAGTGGGGTGAACCACCAAGAAAGCCATGGTTGAGTAAGTTAGGGGGTGAATGTATGTTAATGTGTTATGTCTTCCTGCCATTTACAAAGATCGCCAAGCTATGGAAGATATGGTCCCCATTCTATCCATTGTTTTTTAAAACAGTATGTTCCCTATTTGCTTGATGTCCATTCGGGTTGTTTCCCCCATGTTCAGAGACATCCATATCATATTTAAGTTGGTTATACAATATGTTCCAGTGTGTTTCATGAAATATCATAGTTGTTTTTTCCACCTGGTTTTGCAATTTCATATCAACTATCTCAGGATAAAATTACCATAGATGTGGCAAACAACCATGGTGACCCGTTCGAAAAATGATCTGCAAATGCTGGGTTTCAACTTTTCGTATGTTTACGGAGTATCCCTAAAAAATAAAGACTGTGGATGGGCCGGCAAAATCCTGCACCAGTTGATAGGTGGTAAACATCCCATCATTTATAGGGCTTCAACCATCCCAAATTGGTGGTGCAGGATTTTGCAACCATCCACTGAATGTCCATTAAAATTGATCTTATTTCATGACCATCTCCCGTGAAAACACTTCCGATTGCATCCCCAGTCCTGGAGCAAAGCCAAAAGTTCCAAAAAGGGAGATCATCTTGCAGACTCAGCTTCTTTGGGGTTCTTTTTAATGTTAAATTTAGGGGGTGTATATCGAAATACGTGGCATATACACCAAATATCCAAAGATTTGATAATATATAATAAAAATATGATATTTATAACATAATATGATATATAATTTGATATATAATTTGATATACAATATGATATATAATATGATATATAATATGATATATAATATGATATTTAATATGATATTTAATATGATTTAATATGATATATAATATATAATACAATATGTAATATATAATATCAAATATAATAGAATAGAATAGAATATACATATAATACAATACAATATACATATATTCATATAATCTATAATATATGAATATATATATATATATACGTGTATATATATATGTATGTACCCAGTTCGGGGATGGTCATCCCCAGACAGCATAGCTGGATCAACCGGCAGATGATTTTTTCGTAGTTGTTTAGTGGGATTTTAACCATGAAAATATCGGGATTGTTTTTTTGATGTTATGGAATTTTATATTGGTATTTCATGGGATTTAACGTATATTTTGTTCGGTTATTTTGTGGAATCTCATGGGATTTGATGTTCAAAACCCCTGTTGGTTGATGATGAGTTCGGGGAGTATATTGCCCAATATATTGGGGATTAAAATGGTCCAAGAACCGGGAATCCCGTTCTTAACCAACCAGGATTAAATGGAATGATAGAGGGATTTTGAACACTGCTCAGTTGAGCTGATACAACCACCAAAAAGATAAAACAGGAAAATCTTATCAGAATACTAACAAGTAGACCACCAGATAAAACCGAAAAATCCTACTAAAATCAAAAAACACTAATGAACAGCCAGAAGCAGCTTTCTTTCTATTTTTGTTGGAGTATTCTATGCCCAGCTGGAAGAGATTGAGTAAACTGAAACTGTGAGACTTGAGGAATAGTTTATAAACAAAAAGCATTTTTGCTTGGGTACTCTGAGGTGTAAGCTCATGTTGTTTGAAGTTTAAATCCCTAATTTCTGTTCTTATTTGCTGCCTAAGTCCAATGTTTGAAGTGAAAATCTGCATGTTTGCGGGCAAAATGAGTTTGTTTGCTTAGAATTCTCCTGGATTTCCGTTGGTTTCCTCAGCGTTCAACCGTTGTAGGTTCCAATGGAACAATGCCTGCAGGCGGGTGATTGGGATGGGTGAAAATCCGGGCTCAGCAAGATCCATGGTGGGACGCGTAACGGGGTTTTTAACCATTAATTATACATGCGGACTTGCACTTAGAATATTCAATTTTATTGACTATGCAGTTAGAATGTCCTTAAAACCATACTTCCCCGGGGGCAAAAACCAATGCACTTAGAATAATCCATTTTTGCACATA
>Ga0126342_10000305_pt1 | contig 48077 bp, 40 predicted proteins | sample Cyp1metagenome_FD_92528 | JGI IMG/M metagenome (GOLD analysis project Ga0126342, IMG submission 92528) | Coral microbial communities from Lord Howe Island, Old Settlement Bay, Australia - Cyphastrea 1 metagenome | ecosystem: Host-associated > Invertebrates > Cnidaria > Coral ...
GCTACTTCTCTTCTCGACTGCCTATAACACATCTTTCATATATTGTTTGTAAAATTGTGTCTCCATACTAACAAGAGAAGACCCTGCTCCTCTACGCTCTCGGGCCATCCGTCGTCTAGTTGTGTATAAGTCCATATAAATCCCTAAACAAAAATCCTAGAAAGCCTAACATGTCCTATAAATTTACTTAAATTCCTATCTGTAATCTCGCCGTGGTCCTTCAACCCTGTGCAATGTTGCTGGGGATGACAAGACATCTGGATCTACGGTAGATCGCAATCGTTCGCATCCCTGAAGTCATCCGACAACTTTGATATGCATCGAAAAATAGACGGATTGTAATCCAGCTATTGATCTATCTGTCTACGTATCTGTCTGTCTATCTGTCTGTCTAAGTGTGAAATATATATATATACACGCAACTATGCAATTCACAAGTATGCCATGTATAGCTTCCAAAGCTGACCATGGCCTTAAACCATAAACCATAAACCTGTGGATTTCCGATCCAAGCAGATCTCTTGCAGCGAACCTTCTCAGCCTTGTCTGCCGTCTTCTTCTCACCCTTCTTTGGTGCCATGATTTTTTCAGGCTTTGGGAGAGGGATCGATGGATACCGTATTGAACCTTGATCCAGGATGCAGTTCGCAATGGATATCCCCAGTAAAGGATCAGATATCCCAATCCCCAGATCCACATGATGATTTCATGGGATTTCACCAGTAAACATGGTGCTATCATGGGGATATCATAGGGATATGCCCTGGAATCTTCATGGAATGTTGATCCGCTCCGGTCAGTGGGAATAAAACAAAACAGAGCCCCAAACACAACAACCATACAGTGAATAATATTATTAATATTATTTATATATATGCATATATGTACGTATTTGATTACATATATTAATATGTATACGTATTGTGTAGAACATATATATATATATATTCTTTGTACTGTATCTATATCAGAACTGAATATACAACACTGGCTGTTGCTTTCCACCGTTACAACCGCAAAGTTCGCCATGATGTCATGACTCTCCAAGGGCCATTTCTTGTTCACCAGGCAGAAACTCAAAGATGAAGGAACTGGGCCATCAGTGGAGTCTGGACATATATTCACAGCTACCAAGCTGGTCAAGAAACGTTCTTGAGAAACGTCGCCTGAAAGTTACAGACGTCGTTCTTGGACATCTTTGGTGACAAACACCTCAAGTTACCGGAAAATCTAAGGTTGTCTGGAGTTATGATGAGCCTAGGCCTGCCTTACATTTCCTAGGTCTGCCTCCATCAAACTGGCTAACTTGACCAGCCAAACTCATGGCCATTAGCGAATCTCCACCTCCGGGTGAGGCATCACTATCCATTCATGGTGCCGTTGAATAGAATTTACCTGCGAGGCCTGCAAGGTAGGTATCCCAAAACTATAGCTAAGTACAATTATACCTTGCTTCACTAAGTTGTATGAGGAATATGATACGTATAAACCATAATTAATGGGCTTTGTCACCCAGAAAGCATTTCAAGGGGCTTGCGCCCAGCGGTAGTTCAAAGTTATCAGTGTTTTCCAGACCTATTCAGTGAACATCCTGAGTAAATAGTTGTTTAATCACGGGATACTTGGTGGTGAAAACCTCAGGAATCGAAAGTGGATTATAATTAAAACTACTACAACTCGTGACCTACTTGGTGGTTATACATTGTTAAATATAGTTAAACAAAAAAGGACTCGTACCCTCCAGTAAACATATCAAACGCTATAGAATTGATGATTGCTTCCAGTTCTGAAATGAGCTACATGTCTGGGTAACCCCCTCCAAACAAAATGGAAAAGTGTTTCCAGGTTGGAAGTTTGGTGATATCCACTTCATTTGCACCACTTTACGTGGCCGGAGAGATTTCTTTACGTGTCTCTGTCGCTCCTTCATCTTCACCATCTGTACACCAGATCCTTAGACATCAATTTTCCTGACAGCGAGCATCTGGCCAAGCTTGGATACCCAAGAAATTTATGTTCAACTACCATGATATTCATGAATATGTCATATATATATAGAATATTTTTTATGTTAGTCAATAACTGGTTGGTGGTTTCAACCCCTCTGAAAAATATGAAAGTCAATGGGAAGGATTATCCCATATATTATGGAAAATAAAACATGTTCCAATCCACCAACCAGATAATGTTAGTCAATAATGTCAATATGTAATGATGTAATCCATTATTTTCAAACATCTAACACCAAGCAATAATAGGATCTACATGGGTCAACTCTCCAGTTTTGTCTTACGTTGATCTCTGGACATGGCTCAAGATGCACCCGTCTTCAAATGGCTTATTCAAAACAACATAAACTCATCTGAACAAGATAACATAACACAAAAAAACATGTTTGTAAGATTTTGTAAGTACTTAAAGCAAAACACCGAAACGAAACTTAAACAATTTCATGAAACACATGGGTTTATCTGAAAATGCTAACCCGATAATGGATTTATCATCACCCGAATCCAATTTCTGCTGTCGTCCACCTTCAAACACCCATTCAGCACATACCCTCCGGTGTCATCAAACATGGCTTGCTGGGAAATACACTACTTGGTGGCTCATTTAAGTGGATTAACCCTACTTATCCCATTTATAACTGGGGTTATAACTCACTTACTAAGTGGGATGAGCCACCAAGTATTTATAGGTGATGTTCCTATTGAACCCCCCCATAGAACTAGTGGATTTCCCGGCTTGCCACGTTTGATGACCAGAGGCTAAATCAATGAATTTTTGGTGGTGATATTCCTATGTGCCATTCCAGAATTGGTGACATTCCCATTGGATCTCTAATTCTGTTGGTAAATCCCCCGCTAAAACCGACTATCTGGATACATCATGCCATCTCTTCTCGCTGCCACGATGATACGATCAGCTCTCACCACGTTCCCGCGGAGAAAGCTAAGATCGGAAAGTGCGTTTTCGCTCGCACCGGCTTGGCCGAGTCTTGGTGCTTTCGAAGTTGAACTGATCCTGGTGGTTTAACCAACAAAAAGCTATGCATACAGACCATAAATGCTTGGTATCAGGTTCAATTGGTGGGATAAGCGCCCAGTCACACATTGTTCACCATTTTATGATTCTTTGGATGCACATCCAGGCTTACACCCCTTGCATACACGGCTCTTTGCATGTTTTTAAATCGACATCAAGGGGCAGTACCAGGCCCACTGTGAAGATAATAAGCCACCAGTTGTTTTTTCTCCTCATTTCGAGATATCATCTTTTGCACAGAAATGCAACAGATATAAATTGCAAAATCTGAATGGATTCATGGATATATAGTCTCCAAGCATCTCCAAGCAATAGTACCGATCACAATGGGAAGTCAACTGGAAAACCGTGATTTTATCCAAAACTAGAACCAAGATCAAGAAATCCATCAATGTCAATGCAAATGATTTCGCTTGCCACGAAAGTGTTGATCTCCCCAACCCAAAATCTGCACCAAGAGCGACCTGACACTGCCCTGGCCCACGCTGTGAACGGCCTAGGGCTGATGCTCTGATTGTGGCAGTTTTTTCAGTGGCCGAGCCCCAAGTCATGGGTTTCAAGCCCTGGTCTAATTCTGGATGATTTGGGGGCATCCCCATTTTAGGAAATCTAGGAAATCACCATAAATAGTGTTTGAATCATAGAATTGGATGATGGGAAAATTTACAGGAAACCCCTATATTTGATGGTAAAAACCATGGTTTCTCGTGAAGATTTTCCCTTAAACCAATCCATTGTTTGAAGAAAGAATGACTTCAGAGATTGACTGCAAAGGCCTGAAGACAATCATCTTCAAGGCCCTGGCAGCCCAAAAATACTTGGCCCCAACATGTTCTGGGGGTACTTTCCAGTAAATTAAAAAATATGGAAGATGAATTTATAGATGATGTCCATTTATTGACCGTGATTTCTCTATTAGAAACGGAGATCTTTCAAACCAGAGGGTGCCCAGTTTTCGCATGGCCCAATTGAGAGAGGTAACCTGGGGTGAAGGGGCCACTGCGAAACGTTGACCAAGCCCCACTTGGCTTCCCAGGTCGAGAGTCTCATGGTACTCGGGCTCCCAGAATTGCAATCTGAAAAGGAGGTGGTTATGAATAACCACTGCATCAGGATGATTTTTTCAACAAATTCCATCAGTTTTTTCAAATTTGACTTAGGATACATTTGTTTGGCAATTTTTGGGATGACTCCCGATAGCGCCAAATTTATGGTGGGCTTGGCGCTATTGGTTGCTATGACATGTCCACATGGCTAGCTGTGATTTTGGTAATGACCATAGACATGGACATCTGACATCGCTGATTTGTGTGGTACCCTCTGGTAAACTAACATAACCATGGAAAGATCCACCATTTTTAATGGGCAAATCAACTATTTCTATGGCCATTTTCAATAGCAAACTGTTAGTTTATCAGAGGGTACTAGTAGTACAAGGTGAGGCCCCCTAGTTGTCAGATGTTGCAAGTTGCTTTGTAATCTGTCTAGTCTACCATAAAGCCATAACCAAATTTATTGGAGTTATGTTTACCAAGTAAATTATCGTAAACGGGACACCCCCCGAAGCTAGAACCCATGTTTAATGTATGTCCCTCAGGTTGACGATTGACCCAGTTCGTTAACAGAAACCAGGGGCGCTCCAAACAGCCCAGGTATCTTTGGATGGAGCAACCCTCAAAACCCATCAGCAACATTGCCAATGAAACTCAAAATTCATGAACTTTGTACAATGGATCAAAACCCTGGTGCCAGATGGCACACTAAAATAGCTGGTTACTGGATGGTTATTCCCCAAAATATTGTAACAATATGTAATAATAGGTTTTGACCTTTGACCCATCCCCATATCTTTGGTGACCATGGAAGCCAAATTAGGGTCTCCGAATTTTTTGGTTTCCCCCCATGTACTCAGTGGTGCGGCCCCCTCAGATCCGCCAACCACCTGCCAGCAATCAGGGCATGTTCTACGCTCAGTCCAAAGGATAACCATCCTCAATCGGCGACACATCTGGGATCCGACTTCCGGGATGATCCCTGAAATTCATGAAAATTCCGACGCCGATCACATAGACACAGAAACTGAAAGTGTTTTTTCAGAAGTGAGTTCCGGCCACATTTTGAATCCACGCAGCAAAGTGGGTGTCTGGTAGATACAGCGCTTGCACCAGCTTCTAAGAAACAACCGCACAACAAAACCATGAGCAAGTGTCTCTTGCAGACTGTGGGGGTTGATGAGTTTTAAGATATTAATCAAGGAAGCAAACACTCGAACGATATCACAGGCATTTGGTTGGCTACAACCCTTCAAACTACATCCATCTTTTCATGAGTCCAATGTTGCTGGTGTTTATGGTGGTAAAATTGCCCGGAAAAAAAAACAAACTGATATGGGTTTGTTTAATCCCAGCTATGTTTTCAGCACGCACTTCGCCTGCCTTGCGACATTCAGATTGAGTCCTTGAATCGATTGACCGGATCCGAAAGTAGTGCCAATCGAAATATATAACATTTGGTGGTTTTCCCCATTATATTCCCATTATTTCTCTATACTTCTGGAGATATACTGGGAAAACCACCAAAACATGGTGATGACAAGCAACAATTCTCCACTGGTTCATGGTGGCAATGCGTGAAGGGAACATTGAAAAAGTTCCTGCAATTAAAAGGGTGTAACATATCCCTTCAACCAAATATTTCGGGGTATCTGATAGTGAAACTTCCTTAAGCATCCCCCAAGGATTGGATGTACCGGAAAATTCAAACCAGCAAAGCCCAAGATTTGGGGTATGATTTTTGGTGAACAATTGTTCTTTATTGAAAGATATTACTGAGGCTAGAAGCATCTAGAAGCCATGTTCGGATACAAAAAAGCTTGATTGTTGGGCTACATCACTGAGCATCACTGCACTTCACAAACCATGGAATAGATCATCGTTCCAAGTTGGAAACCTGTGAAACCTCCATGGGTATCGGCTTTGAAATAACCAACAAATGTTGGGTTTTTTCCGATCTGCTGATGATCAAATACGTTGAATACCTTTAAACAAAAACCAAAAACGTGCATTGATGATTTTTGATGAATTCCAGTCATTTCCAGTCACTATTTGGTGACCATGACTCTGTCACTAGTACGAGTAGTAGTTTCCTACCATTGTTTATCACCTTTTGAAACGAAAGTTGCTCTTCATCTACTAAGTGGAAAGATCTTGGAATGCAAAACATTTTGTAGTGAACCACTTGCTAGCTGCGGCCCGAACACGCCCAACCATGTCCAACCTCGCACATCGCTTGAAAAAAGTTAGATGAAGTATTTCCCACAGTGATGACCATTTATTAGTTATAACTGGTTATTTCACTGGGATTATAGCTTCTATAAATGGGGTTATAAGTAGTTATAACTGGTAAAAGGCCATAACTGCAGTTAAATGAAGTATTCAAAAGTTAAAATAATGTATACGCCCATCCAACCGAAAAACAACACAATTTCCCCGCCGAGGTCGCGGCGACGTCGCGGAAAGACTCCTGGCCCATCAAAAAAACCGACCCGGCAGCGGACTCCGTGTGGATTTGAAGCATTTTCGTGCATTGAATTTGGACTATATGACTAAAGCAATCATCATAATCATCTTATTTGGACGTGATGGTTGGTTGCTAGCTATGTTTTGGGGTTTTTCTTGTTTGTCACTGGTTAATCTGCTGGTAATAAAATAGTAAACTGAACATGACCCCCGTTCGGGTTGAAATTGACAAGATAAAATCACGAAACATAATATGATTTTCCCGCGTTAAGGAATTATGTTTACATATGTGTATTGGCCCCATTGTTTTTTATTGGCCGACTGAGGGTCAATATCTTTGTATAATTTTACAATCCAATAAAAATTGACTTAAACATATAGGGTATCCTGGTCACCCCCAGTTTTAAATATATTGTGCTACAAATCATTTACTGATGAAGTCCAACCATACCACTTCAATAGAATATGACCAAACCATAGATCAGGAGTTCTGAAAAAACTCCCGTCATTCCCCTTAAAGTATCTTAAAGTGACATTCTCAAACAATAGGGGCGCCTCAAAAAGGGCTGAATCATTCCCCATTTTGGTGGTTGGTGGTTGAACCACACAGTTACTCTTGTCAAAAACATCGGTTTTCGGAGGATAAACGCCTTACAAAGGTTGAAAAAACGAGTGGCCCCACCAATTTTGAATGGCAAAACCTAGGGACCTCACAGGCGAAATCATCACCGGATTAGAGGTGATCTCAATCAACTGATGTTTTTCTCCGGTACCGTTTGCATGACACGAAGTTGTGCAACGTGGATGTTGAAAAAATTGAACATCAAAAATGTTGTGATTTCAAACTAGTGTTCGAAAATGTAAAACATGTCAATAAATGTTCATCAACGAGTTGAGTTGCGTTTTCTCAAAAGGTATCCAGGCATCCTTTGCCCCGCAAATCAGTTTCCGTTGGAGCTGGGGTTGAAATACGAGGGTCATCCATCGTCAGTCGGCCATGGGACATTCCATCAAAAATTGGATGGATAAAAAACTTAAATTTCATGTGTCCAGCCCAACATTGCAAAATCATGTGAAGAAAACAAACAAACTCTCTGAAACAAAAATATGTGGTATCATTTAGAATGCTCAACATTTTATTCTCAAGTACTGACATGTTTTAACAATCTACTTTAATACGTATCGAATTCATATGTACATATGTTTTTGATTGTTGCTGCCTCTTTTCACATGTCGTTCATTTCATAATTCCACCACGAACATCTCCGGTCATCTCCTGATCTTCCTGCTGTCTCCAATGCCTTGCAGTTGATGCGGGTATACACCTCCCATCTTCCATAGAAATGTGTATGTGTTCTAGAAATAGGCTACCCCAAAATCCATGTAGGTAATCATCATTGCCCAAATCAAAAGTTAATTAAAAAAATGCGGGGTATCCCGATTTTAAACCAAATTAATCACTGAATCACGATTGGACCGAACACTGCTTGAAAGGACAGTTCAACAACCTTGCAAGCGCCGGAAGGCATGACGTGTAATGAATGGATTCCGCAATTCCTTGGGATTCAAAAAACAAAAAAATATATGAGGCAAATCCTCGGTTCTTGGAGCTTTTGGGTTACCGCCATATCATGAACATATTTTTTGTAGAGTCCATGAGCGTTGTTCTGTTGCGTGACATACTGGATCTTTACATCAAAAACAAAATTGCACCCACACAAAGTTGCATGCATCTTCTGAACAAACAAAAAACACAAGTCACATCGCACAGTCAGATCAGTCAGTTTGTGGACTCCTGTCACCCATCTCATAAGTTTCACTTGTCTGTTGCTAGTAAGCATCATGTCGGCGCACCCTTAAAGGATATACACTGAAATAAACAATCCAATTTAGTTTAAAAAACAGTTCAACCGTTCAACCCGAATGAAGTGTAAACGCAGGTTTATTTGAGGAACGACGTGGCATTGGAACAACATGCAGGATGAAAAATCAAACCGAATACTAGCACATGTACAACGCATCACTTTTGTTCTTTTAGCAGTTCAAACTCCTCGTGGAGGACATGCCCCTCTCGGCCTGATGCCACACCAAGTCAAAGGCAAAATGATAGCCAACAGCACCGCGCCTTAAATCCAGGGAAAACTTTTGAACTCAAGTCCTGTGATGTCCCTTTGATCATGTCCGGTCTCAGCTTTGGCGCACATAAGCACTGCGCAGCCTGTGGCAGGCCCATACGGCCCACACTGGCGAACAAAAGCAGGGAATCATCTTATGTCTGGGGGCGCGCGTGACTGTAGACACCTCTCTGCAGTTCCCTGCTTGGCAGAAACCGGCCAAGTCTTCAACCCCCCCACTTCAGGCCTCGCTCTGTCTGTCCTAAGGATCGAGAAACCTTGTCCCGAGAATGCCAAAAAAAGCGCTCAAAGTGCGGCATGGGGCCGGGGTTCCACATGGGCCAGGCCCCGGGTGTCTTCCAGTTGTGTCCCATGTCACCAGTTCGCGGCAACATGGTCATGTGAAAGCAGATTGAAAGGATTAAAGGCCATGTGAACACTAGATTTGGGATTACGTTGGCCGAAGACATCAACTGCCGTAACATGTTGACTATTCAATCAAAATGGAAGACCTTTGAGAAATCTTCAGAGCCTGTAAAAGATGGTCTCCAATATCGTTTCATATTTGTTGAATCTGTTGACCACTGTTTTACCTGTACTTTCACATATAGACACTAGGTCGGTTTTCAACAAGATCCTCACGATTCTGAACATGCATGATCAAACATGAGCATGTGTTGTCAGTGCATCAAAAAATGACCTCGCACGTAAACACTTAATGTATATAGAACATATTATGTTAAAAACACGTACATGTCTGATATAAGAAGACAGTAACGGAACTCAATCATCTCAAATCATAGTTCGTCCTCAAACAGATAAATGCAAGACAATGCCCATTTGCAACAACAAAAAACACTACACAACATGAACATTAGAATACCTGCATGTTTCTTCTGGTTTCTGCTTCCTGGTTTCTCCTTGATTTGTCCGCGGCACAAATCAACACAATCTATGGGTGTCAAGGCACCGCCACGTAACGCCTTGGTGGAACTCTTTGGCCCAACTTTTGCCAGGTGCCTGGAAATACATGTGGATGCTGGTATACTAGGTTGCATCCAGGAGTGCTGTATATATAAATATGTATATGCACATTGTTAACTATGAATATATATATATATATATATAATTTATCAAGAAAACTGCGCACACATATGAGCAACCATATCCGTGAAGATATACATATATGTATGCTATCGATCGATAATAATCAGCCAATATTCCAGCTGCTTATATAATCTCAGTTCTGCCATACACCTCAGACAGGAGTGAAAATTCAAAGTTTCAGCCACTTGAAGCCCTGAAATCCACATGTTCTCATGCGTGGTAATGAGGTAATGAGGTTTACATGAGCGAAATGAAGGCCAAACATCAAATGTATTGGTTTACCAGTGAAAGATGTCCATGACATGTCTCCACGATGGTTGCAGATTCCAATTTATGTCATAAATTGCAGTTATTAAGTTATGACCCTTTACCAGTTTTAAGTCACTAAGTCGCCCGACTTTTGGTTTATGTATAATCCCATCTAAATAAGGAAAACAACCATTTATCATTGGTATTTCGGACCATAACTGATACAACCCCGTTTTTGCTGCTTGCACATCCATTGAAGTGTGGCCATGTTTGGGCACAATTCCTCGTCCATCAAGCCGCATGCTCGCAAACCAGGGATTTCGCGGGAGTTGTTATTATTCGCACACTTATGGCCATTTACTAGTTGTAACTTGTTATAAATGGGTTTATATATACGTTCCATAAATGGGGTTATTTCAGTTCTTATAACATCTTATAACTAGTAAAAGGCCATAACTGTAGGACGTAAAGAGTGATCAGCCTGTTGTATTTCCTAACCGAGAAAATAACCGTGGATTTAACACAGAAATCCAAAACTCCCTGGTTGGTGGTTGAGCCACGCATCAAAATCAGTTTCAAATAATAAAAATAAACATATATATATAATAATAATAAATAACATTTTTTGCGAAGAGGTGGACAAGTGGAAACACATATTTATAAAATGAAAACTGCCACCGAGATTTACAAGTTCACCTGTAAGAATCTAAGCTGCAAACATCGTCATCACTGCTGGCTTTAAGTTTGGTTAAAGCATACCTGCTGTGGCCCTCCACAATCCATGTTTTTTCCATTTTCAACATGCAAACATATATATATATATATATATATAAAGATATATGCAACCCACCCCCCAAAGTTTTTCCTTTTTGTCTAGCAGATATGTTCCTGAATGCCTTGTCTTCCTTCATTGCAGCACTGCATCAGGAAAGTATCTTGGGCGCATGAGCCTGCACACACCCTGCCCGCATATGCAGCTGCAGCACAGCGCTGCAACATCTACATGTGACATATTTATTTCATGATATTTATTTTCTACTTTTGGTATGTTTCAAACATTTTTACTAAATCAACACGAATTCTATATCTATGATCTGATTCTTGCAAGTCTGCTTTTCCAATATCTTCTACGACATTGGTATTTTGCATAAGCTTTAGGATTTGCAGCTATATGACTAGAGGAATAGATGGATAGAAATTCTGTTACCTGCTTTTACAACAGAGTAAAACATATTATTTTTGTCATGTTTGATGAATACAACTTTTTGTAAGGTAGCGTTTTTTCTAAATTACTACTGGTGGGGTTCATGTTTACTAAATTTTCTGTAGCAAGTTGATTCCTTTTAGCTTCTACCAAAGCTTAGCTTTGTGCAAGTTTTGGTGATATAGTTACTGCATTTTGAGGATTTACATGTTTATTTACGTGCAATTTTGCAGATAGTGAAGGTGTAGAAAGTGCAGTAGACAGATGTGGACAAGACTGATCCCCAGTCAAAATTTATAGACATACTGACTTTATAATGTAACTACCTTTTTAATCATCCTACGGTCCTACAATTTCATAACATTCCATCAAACTTTACATAGTAATTTGACAATAACCAATCATATTCTCATTTGATGTTAACTGTCTCATTTGTTTTTGTGAATCAACGTTATTTCCATTAGTTTTTTTTCAGCATCTACATTTTTTTTGTAGAAGGGGTTATATTTTTTTTGCGGGAAAAATTCGTTTTCAAAATCTGTAGAATGTAGATGATCTTGTAATTTCATTGCTTGAAATCCAGGAGTGCTTGGGTTAGATATATTATTTTGCAAAATATACATGATTTTGATGATAATGAATAAATAAGTTAAAGCAAAATATTTCTAGACCAGTGTTTAATGGAATAAAGGAGTTTCTAGCATTGGGTGAAAATGTATTTTTAGATCGAACGATCCTATTTTTTTTTTTATTGGTTCTTTTAGCTCTATATTCTGAGGATTCTGAGGATCTGTTTTCGCAGCTTGGATTGTTTGTAATTTTCATGGTAATATTCTACCATTTTGTGATGTAAACTTTGAAAGCATTTCAGTGTTTTTTCAAGTCTATTACTTTCACTTTCTTTTCCTAAACATGAATTGCAACCATGTGGTTTTAAAGATTTTTTTCTTTGCCGATCTATCTGCAACCCTTTCTAATACATTTTGTTGGCAAGGTTTTGATTGATCAGTAGATAAGGAGGTATTGCTTTCGGATGAGCATATGTATTTTTACTTATTCTTGTTTATTTTTCTTCTTGGTTTGTTAAAGAAATTACTGTTTAAGATTGCAGAAGGTTCTTTCTGACATTATTTTACTTTTATTATGATGAATCTACTTACCTTTATTGCATGTTTTATGTTTTTCGTTATTTTTGTCAAAAGTTGATTGATTTGCTTGGAAGGAAACAAAGTCATGGGCTTTAGAATGTTCTTTAAGCAAATTTATTTGAGGAATGTCCTTAGCAGACAGGCCGATCGTTTGCAAGAAATTGCAATTTTTGGTGGCTAACCGAAGGAAGTTTAGAAGTCAAACTTAATCTTCCGACAATAAGGACAGATAAAAAGCAGAGATGGGAAGAGTCAGAGAAGAGAAGAGAAGAAGAAAGAAGATCAAAAAAGAGAAAGTCTCAGAAGAAAGAAGATCCAGGTGCGCGAAAAGGTAGGAAAGTCGCGAAACACTGTGTTTTTTCCGATGATTTGTGGCTCCGGAGGGTCGAAAAGTAGGCTCGCGAAAGCGGCAGGTGCGGAGCCAGCTGGCCAGATGAGAGATGAAAAATTGCACAAGTTCAATAACTGAGGAAGTCTCGCAAAATAGCTGCCTTTTCAAGCTTGCAGGTAGATAGGTAGATAGATAGATAGATAGATAGGTAGGTAGATGGATGAGGTAGATAGACAGATAACTACAACTACAACAACAACTACTACTACTACTACTACTACGACCACTACCGCTACGGCTACTCCTACTCCTACTCCTACTCCTACTACTACTACTACTACTGCTGCGACTACTACTACTACTACTACTACTACAACTACTACAACAACAACAACAACTACTACTACTACTGCTACTACTACTACCACTACCAAATCTACAACTACAACTACACTAGATTACACTGCACTACACTAATTTCACTGCAGCACGCTACAACTACAAATATACATGCAACTACAACTACTACACCACATTACACAACACTACACAACACAACACTACACAACACAACACAACACTACACTAATTACATTACCTTACACTACATCTACAACTGCATCTGTAACTACAACTACCACTACATTGCACTATGCTACACTACACTAAGTGCAATACACTACAACTACAACTACACGACTTTACACTCCACAACACTAGGCTACACTACACTAGACCACACTACAGTACACAACGCTACAGTACACTACAATACGCTACAATTTATTACACTAAAAACACCACACCACAACTACAACTGAAACTTCAACTGAAACTACACTAATTACATCACATTAGAACTACAACTTACAACTACAACTCCACTACGCTACACTGCAACAGCAGCTGCAACTGCACTACACCACACTACATCCAACAGTTGTGGTGAGGTGACCACTGCAAGCAGCGCAACCATTCCAAAAAAATCACAACTCCAACCACCTTTCGGTCCATCAGTGGATTCGCTCTGCCATCCGTATTCACAACAACCAACCTCTCCTACAGGTTTCCTATTTTCGAAACTTCCGCCACCCCTTGTGCGGTACTACTGGTATGATTCTAAGTATCTGGATTCAAAATTCAAGATTCAAGGCTCAGGAAAAACTTCTTCAGTCCAACCTCTTTGGATTCAAGATTCGGATTCAGGATGTCTTTTTGGGATCTTGAATCTTGAATCCTACCCCCTGGGATTCAAGAAGTTGTTTTGGGATCTTGAAGCTTGAACCCTACCCCCTTAAATTCAAGAAGTCTTTTTGGGATCTTGAATCTTGAATCCTACCCCCTTGGATTCAAGAAGTTTTTTTGGGATCTTGAATCTTGAAGCTTGAACCCTACCCCCTTGGATTCAAGAAGTCTTTTTGGGATCTTGAATCTAGAATCTTGGATCCGATGTAATTAGGGAAGGGTGGGATGGGAACAAAATTGCAAAAAAATGCAATTTTTGATCACCAAAAAAAGGCCCTAAGTTTTAGAGTTCAAAATGTTAAGAAAAACACTGTAAATACCACTAAATTTACTTGAAAGGTAGGTCTTGGGGGGAAACCACACACATATATATATATATATATGAAAGCCATTTGAAACATATATACTCGCACCCAGTAGTCGTTATTTTCCACTGCTTCGAACCAGTGAAAATCAAGGTACATGCATTCCAGAGAAAGGTCATGCAGCTTTAAGATTCATGCCAGGTTGTGTCAAAAAACGGTACCCCATTTCAATCATATACTTCGCTTAAGGGGAAATGGCCGTGTTGTGGCATCCCTCGTCTTGAGACAGATCCATATGCGCAACACAAATGATTACAATGTGGGGCCCCCCAGTGATGTTTGTTGGTTTATAAGCCCCAGTAACTATAGTTATAAATACCATAAACCATAGTTATTGGACTTATTTGCACCAACTTAGCTATCGAACGGGGGCCTCACATTGTAGGATAGTCAGTAGCACAGTCTTACATGTTTTTTGGGATGGATCCCCAAATCGATCAACCACATTGGGGAGCGCCCTCCAGTCACAGCATTTACTACTTCGATATATATCTACTATAAACCCAACAGTTAGCCTAGTGATGTTTATCAACTTAACCTGAAAGCATTGTTTGTGTTACCCTTGGCACCGTGAAACACGGCAAACACGGCATCGAGATACTGATGATGAGGAAGGTCATGCGCTCGCCAATGAAGATGAAGATCAGAATCCAAATCTGCGGCCATTGCCGCCCGGAATGCCGGGGTACTACCACGAAATGCAGCATCTATATAAAGCCGTGTCAGGTCGTATAGTCTGTATAGTGAAACTCAAATACTTCAAGAAATAAGAAGAACATGTTTAATTACATAAGTGAATTTGGATATATTGATTTCATCATGATTCATCCATCTTGATGGATCGAACTTCAACAACAATGAAAGGATGTTGTGGATCGATGCAGTAGCCAGGGAACAAGTCGATGCCATTGACATACCTAGATGTTGATATACCCTTGTTCCTCAGTGAAATATGGTGAACGTATTCCAACGGGTTAAATAACAATGTCTTATATCGGTAACTTGAGCATAAGACTCTCAAATCATGAAAGGTAAACTGAGAGTTTGCTCGAATTTGCTTAAGGATACCCCGTATGTAATTGATTCCCCTAGAAAGGTGGATTTCCAATTGGGTCCCCCGAATTATCAGTGATGTGTTTGTAGATTTTGTAGTACAAGGTGCAGCCCCCTGTTGAAGAGATCGCTAAGTTCGTAAACATCACAAAAAGTAACTGTTGACCTACTGACTAGATCTGCTTAGGGCTATCAACTTTATAATTCATGAACAAACAAAGCTGTGGGGGCACCACCTACCGTCTGGTTGCAGCTTTCTCAGATTCCGCGCCAGGAAAAGGACGACAGAGATGATGGCCAAACGTGTCTTGCACCTCTCCGTCCCCAGGTACAGAATGCCGAAATATCCCATGTTTTCATATCCCAAGAGGACGAATCAATTATGATTTACAGTATACTCCCACATTTGGTCATAAGCTCCCACATTTCCTCAGGTTTTTTTTACCGGACCTTAGAATTTCAGGTTCCATCATTCATTGGTTGAATACCCATGTTTGGACCATTGTAGAACATGTTCCTGAACCCCTCCCCATCAGAAAATTCCCTGAGAAAACCATCGTGTTTCTTGGCGATTTCTATAATGTGGCCCCCCCAGTTATAAGTTGGTTTATAAGCCCCAGTAACTATAGTTATAAATATCATAAACCATAGATATTGGAGTTATTTGCACGAACTTAGCTATCTTGGGGGCCTCACATTGTACCATTGTTAACCTTTTTCCAGTCCAGCATTTTCCCTGGAGAACTCTGTAGGAAAACCCACCATGAAAGTAGATCGTTTCCGTAGGGAACCCATTGGTTTTGCACGTTTGTTTCTGTGTGAAAAAACCCTCAGGTGTAGCCGTGTAGCTATTGAACATGGCCCACTTACAATCAACATCAATCAACCATAATAGGCTACAATACTACTAAAGCAATCATAAACATCGCATACATCGCGGCTGGAATCCCACCAATTTATGGCAAAAATTGGATAGTTTACTATTGTTTTGCTGACATGACAGCCTATGATTTATGATGGTTGATTAATCAACATTAATCAACGTTAATCACCCATAAAACATCACTAAACCCCATGAAAATCCCATTAAATCACATTTTTTTATCGCCATGATATCCTCGTAAAATCCCATGGAAATCCCATGGAAATCCCATGAAGGCCGCCATTTTCCCCAGTGGCCGGGCAACCGCGCCTCTGCCACTCCTGTTCCTTGCGCAAGCGCGTGGCATGGGCGCTGAACGTGCCCGAGGCCTGGCAGCGGCCTCGTGATCTTGGGTTATATCTACTATAGTTATCTATGGATAGTATGGGTATATCTAATAGTAGGTATATCTATAGTAGGTATATCTATAGTCATTGGGCTATATAACTATAATTAGTGGTCTATAAAACTATAGTTTACCTTTCTATATATTTTATAGTTATAACTATGTATCTAAAATTACGGTAAACCAATGGCATATAAGTATGTTGGGTTAATATGGCTACAGTTATATCAATGACTTTAGTTGTCTATATATGGATAGTTATCATATAGCAGATATAATAAAACTCTATAACACTAGACTATAGTACCTAGAAATATGGATATACCTATATATCTGTGTTGTGTTTTGTTCTTTCAAATTCCTTATCATTCATACATTGCATACACATAGATTACATAGAGCTGAAAAATGAATCTGCCAACAGATATGCAACTTAACCTACTTGTGCCAATGATACATGTGTATATATATAATATATATATATATATATATACATGTATGTGTATATCGATATATAATGTGCCCCCCCCTAGTGATAAGTTGGTTTATAAACCCCAATAAATTTAGTTATAAGTATCATAAATCCAAGTTATTGAAGTTATAAACCAACTTAGCTATCCTGGGGGCCCACAGTGTATAGTTATCATAGTACTATATATAATCGTATATGTATAGTATATCTATGACTTATAAAGACCCAATTACATTATAGTAGATTTAACCGTTACTATAGAGAAATATGTATATATATATACTATATATACTTCTAGTTATATCTACTATAGTTATACCTATCTATAGTTTTATATATATAGTTATACACGGGTTTCCATCAATGGGGGTACCCCTATTTTAGAAAACCTCCACATGTGTATCTGATATAATTATATGGCGCAAGATCCAAACATTTGCCCAGACTCGCAACGAGCGTCCGGGCAAGCCATGATGATGACGATGATGACGATGATGACGATGATGATGATGATGATGATGATATTTTCTTGAAACCCTATAAGAAGAGAGCGGGGGGGGGTTGTGGGTATGCGTTTTTTTGTTAGTTTTACAATATGTTGTTGGTGCTAATTCTTCATGCACATCATCATGCCTGATGTCTCTACCAAGATGTTCATCCAAAAAAAATGCCACAAGCCAAGCAAATCAGTAAAAATTACAAATAGTCGGTGGAGGGGAAACAGTACTGATAGATTACTACACCCTAGTAAGCCAAACCATTTTGAAACAGCTGCATATGCAACCCTTTTAAGCACCCATGCACATTATGAGCGTTCATCTATCAGATATAGTGTTGCCTTGGCAAAAATACTAATTTCAAAATAGACCTTTCATTTATAAGCTGCAATTGTCATTCAAGGCAAGGCATTACTTCTTTCAAGAAAGAGTATCCCTACAACATATAAACCAGTCCTGTAAACATACAGCATTCCTTTCTGTAGAAGTGTGGTCGTTCTTCCATTCATAGTAATATTGAGCCTGCCTTCAATCATACAGTATGTCAGTATGTCTTTCAAAACATCAGATTCCTACGCAACATGCAGTGTGTGATTGACATTCAGTATTGCTGTCAAAAGGTGCAATGGTCGATGCACATTGCAGCATTCCTTGCAACAAGAAAGATTACTGTTGAAGGAACATGCTGCTTATAGGTTGCAGTCTGCCTTATATGTCCTTAAATAATAAGCAATATTCTTGCAAGAAAACTATAATGTGTGGAACAATGCAATACATCCTTTAATGAGGTTAAGCCTCATTCTCATTTTTTCTCCATGGCATTTGCTTTTAACGGAGAGACCCCACTTCTTCAAACGAGTTGCCTTGAAGACACGATAATTACTGAAATAAAAAAGCAATATTATTGCAGAAATACAATATGTGAACAAATAACATCCTTAATGAGGTTAAGCCTCACCATCATTTTTTTGCATAACATTTGCTTTAAAAGCAAATATTCCACTTCTTAAAACTGACAACTTGTTTTGTTCTGTTGTTTCACTCATATGGAAGGGCAGAATGCATACATGCAACCATGTCTCTTCCCAAAAGTATTATATACATACATGTCTACTTCACAATAATGAATATGTATATTATTGCATATTTTTCAATCAATCGGTTCACAGCCTTATAAAGGTATATAGGAAGCTTTGTGCATAGTGGCACCAACACGTTCTTTAAGGAAGACCATATTCATTTAAAACAGGTACTCAAAGGATTCCACTTTGACATATTGTTGTCCTTCTTCCCATTACTTCTTTAAAGGAGCTTTGCACAGCTGTCTCTATGAACATGACTTTGGATTCATGTCGAATAAATGCTGCACTCCCTTATGTAAGGGGACTGCACAAATCATGCCACTTTATGCAAGGAAATATGTGACTTTATGCTAGGAATGTCATATTCTCGGGAAAAACAATCTTGCTACACAATGCATGTATTGGAGGGTTTGAAAGCAAATGTCAAAGGCCATGCTGAAACTTGTTTGCTGATTATATTTTCAAGTCTTGGCTGTGATGTATTTCCTCCCATGGTTTCAAGTAACTTTCTGGGAGGGTGCCCAAACCATGAGAAAATCAACAAAACATGCACACCTGCATGATATCCATGAGGTGTGACTGAGTAGATATGGGTCAACCACTCATGGACCTCCATTGGTTTGTTTTTATTTCCATTGCGTTTTGGAAATGTTGGGCAGAAGTTGGAAAACCCCGAGAAAATCTATCAATTTCTTCAATGCTGTCTGCACATTGCTCTTCTGCTTTGGCATCCAACTCACTATACAAAAACAAAAAAAAGTCAATGGAGGTCCATGATTGGTTGAGACATAGAATTGTTGTTGTTTTTTTTGCAACGCAGAAGAGCAAAGTGCAAACAACTTTGAAGAAATTGATTGTGCTTAATGAATTTGCCAATGAAGAATATATATGTCTGTATATACACATATGGTTTGTGACCAGAAACACATGAGGTCACTAAACTAAATCATATGCAGAAACAATGCACTCTCATAGTCCCCTGTTCTGTATAAGAAACCCTAATGATTGTATGATTAATTGTTCCATGGGGCCGAGAGATTTGATAGCTGCTTGAAACCCTATCAGAACCCTAATGACTGTATGGTCAATTCGATATGATATGTAGAAGCGACATGTTCTGGTATACGATATGCAGAAGCAACATGTTCTGGTTGACACCCTAGCAACATAACTGAACATAAAATCCTTCCCGTTGTTTGACGTCACACTGTGGTACATAATTCCCTGGTATTTACACTATTCTGGGCTTGGGCACACCTCAGGGTCTGCGTGTAATTAGATCTACTATATATATACACTTATATTTATAGTTATAAAGCCCAATTATTATACTATATATAATCACAAAGAAAAGGCTATAAAAGTAGGTGACGTATAGTAAAGCCCCATGCAAGTTATATATTTTACTATAGTAGTGTAAAGCCCAATGACTTTAGTTATATAGAAAGGTAAAATATAGTTGCAATAGGGTTACTATAATTTACCGGAGGGTAGCTATACATAACCCAAATATGATACTTTGTATATATAACCCAAATGGGTTATAAAGCCCAATGACATTATCACTATAGTCAAGATGTTTAGTAGATATTTCACCAATGGCATATAACTATATACAGTATGTGGGTTATTATGACTAGATGTATATATATATACATTTATTTATACCAATGACTCTAGTCATATAGAAAGGTACACTATAGTTTTATAGACCAATAATTATAGTTATATAGCCCAATGACTATAGTTACACTCTGGTAAATTAACATGATGACCCTGGCAAATAGGGGTTGGAAGATTAGTGAAACCACAAACAAATGCTTATTTTCAGGGTCTATGTTAATTTACCAGAGGGTCTCTACTATAAACCCAGATTGCTTATGCAATTAATAAAAAGTAACCAACTGTACTCAGACATTGCAATATATCATAATTAATGTTTATAAAACTATATATTATAAATAAATGTGTATGTATGTATATATCTATATATAAATGGGATAGTGGTATCATTTGTGGGTTTACAAATCCCTGTAGTATATATATCAATATACATTATGTATACATCCCCAAGAAAACCCCTAGTTATTGGAGTGATGTTCACCAACTTAAGTTGGTGAGGCCCCCGAATTATTTGTTGGTATATCAAGCCCGTTAATACTATACATATATCAAACAGAAACCATCGTTCTTGGAGTTATGTTCACCAACTTTGCATTCTAGGATCAATAGATATATCATTCAACCCCATGAACAACAGAATCAATGACTATATCTACCAGAATCTACCACCTTGCGTCTAGGATCAATAGATACATCATTAACAATAGCACCAATAAATATATCTACCGTAAACATCCATAAACCATACCCTCCGGTAAACTAACATAACTATGGAAAGATCCACCATTTTCTAGCTGGGTAAATCCACTATTTCTATGGCCATTTTCAATAGCACACTGTTAGTCATTACCAGAGGGTATATCTACCGTAAACATCCAGAACGGGGGCCACTACCTGGACGCGCCTAGGTACTAGGGATATCACCAACTATGACAGGTCGACCAGGTTGAAACCAGGTTTTGAGCCACCCGAAAAATCATGGACTTCGTCAATGGGGTTGGGATGACATCCCATGTATTAACTATGGGATATTTGGGATGTTATCCCATATATTAACTATGGTTTTAACATATATATAACTATGGAAAATGTTCCAAACATCTTTGAAACCACCAAGCAGATATTAAAACGTGGGTAAAAAAACTACGTTTTCACTGGGGTCAAACAAAGTCGACAAGTCGACATTAATGACAGTCACCGCTGACGGTTTCCACTCAGCTTGATCAGCTGCCCATCCATCACTGGGAACATAAAAAATACCGAGAGGAACCATTGGTAGACAAATCTGTGGACCGCTAAATTTATAATTATCCGATTAGTAAAAAATGATTACTAAGTAAATTAATTATTCAACGACTACTCAATAATTATGAGTAAATCCTCTGAAAAATCATAGTAATGGACTTGTTTTTGTCATGATTATTAAGTAAATTGAATGAATCATTGATGAGTAAATAAGTGATAATATCAAGTAATTGTCAACAGTAACATGAATCATTGATAAGTAAATAACTTGGATTTTTCATGATTATTCTATCAGTTAGGATCAAATTTATTCCCTTCAAAGGCGGCACGAAAACAGGCATCAGTTCACGGAAGTCGCTAGCACCCAGCCCCCGCGGACAGCGGGCGCACCACGTGAAGTGTGTTGCTTTTGCCTGGCGCGTTATCTTTCAAAACAGGCTGGGACTGAAAAAACAAGTATGTGCGTGTATATATGTCTGTTGTGAAAAATATTGGACACATATATTGTTATTCTGGTTGGTGGTTTCAAACCCTCTGAGAAATATGAAAGTCAATGGGAAGGATTATCCCATATATTATGGAAAAATAAAAGCCATATTCCAAACCACCAATTAGTTATAAAGCGTAAGATCATGGAGCCATCCTCTAAATTTGGCTTGTGCTTCTGATCCTCAGAGTCCATCACGCTGCTTACATACCCTACAGTGATGACCATGGCTATTAGTTCTAACTGGCTATGAATCATTGGGATTATATATACATTAATCCATATATCCAATTATCCATATATTGGGTTATAAATGCTTGTTTAGATGGGATTATACATAAACCATAAATGGGGTTAGTTCAGTAGTTATTTCACTGCTATGACTCGGGCGATTGTAGGGTAAACGTTTACGATGTGGAAAAGCCATGGCCTCCCCTCAAAATGGAGCAGGATCAAGATATGGTTACCCTCTGGTAAACTAACAAAACAACTATGGAAAATCACCATTTTTAATGGGAAAACTCACTATTTCTATGGCCATGTTCAATAGCAAACTGTTAGTTTACCAGAGGGTAAGTCAACCTTTCTTTTCATTCCAAGCACCTTACAGGTTACTGCAACCCCGTTCCTTTCTTATCAAAAATGAGAGGTCTAGACGACATATCTACAGTGCTGCCTGGAATGGAACTAACATGATAGTCACTGTAATAATCCCTATGGCCCTATGCTTTCGAATCCTTCCGAATGTTACTCAACCTCAACGCCCAGATGTCATGACACATCCCCATGACGTCCAGTTGATCTGACCTGAAATGACCTGGCTTTTTGTTTATTTTTGTTTGCCCATTTTAAACATGGTATATCACATTATGTCACCATGAAATGTAGCCATGACATCTTCAAAATGCTAAGCGATGTATTTCAGTGACGTATCCCCAATGTTCAATGCTAAACGATGAGTGCAAACGATGAATGAAATATGCATCGAACAAAGGAAAATAAAACATTGCCAGGTCCAATTTTCGATTCCAAAGCAACTCGACCATGAAAAATATCCCAACTCGATCCCCTATCCCATCTCATTATACTAGTTGGTTCATAAATTTTCCTATAAAATGGCTTAGTTAGATTTGGTTACTTCATAATCCCCAAGAAAGGCACTTAGTATAAACCCAAACTTTAATGTAATTTATGAAGATGTTCACCCATCAACAGAGGTATTTTCTCCACGGCCAGCACCTTCAAGGTCTTGGAGTTGAACATCACGTTCTGCCATATTCCGCATGTTGTCACGCCTCAGAATAGAGCTGGGTCCAACAAATCATGAAAGGTACCCCCAGTCATCATCCAGTCATCATGGATGACCATGATTTAGTATTGAAACTACTTGGGGATCCACCATGACTTAAGAAACCTCGAAATCAGTTGATGCAAAAAGTTTGTAAAGGAGTCATATAGTAAACATAGTAAACCAAAGTAAACCAACTTACCACTCCCCCGGAAAACCACGACGTATGGGTATCAAAATGGCGGTACCTGACACCATTGGTTTCCTAGAATACAACAAGTAACTTGGATGATTTTGAGGGTCCCTGCAGTGTTCTCAAAGCTGGAAAAGCCACCACTGTTTACTTTGATGGTTTTCCTATAAAGAACAAAACCTCCATTTTGATCGAGGATTTCCTACTCAGCATGTTTGATAAGTATACTTAAGTCCCATTAAATCCCAATCCCCATTTAATCCCCCCTACGAACTAAACTTCACACAGCAGCTCCGTTATTTCGCTCCACCATCCTTTCCCTCGGCCCTCTGAATCAACCCCCTGGAGGGTCAATCGTTCACTTGGTGAACATAAATCCAATAGCAGTGGGGTATGTATATATATATAAAACAGTATTCATGGGGTTTATAGTAGATTGAACTAGAGTTAATGGTTAAGTTGGCTTATAAGTAGTTTATCTAGGCTCTATGGGGGATGTAAGTATAGTTAATGGGGGGGTTGCAAACCAACTTGCATAATTGGGAGGGGCGTATTGAATAATTCCCCAGGTATATCCATTTATGGCAAAGGATTGACATATTAAATATTATTACAGTACAAGGTGGCAACCCTAGTTATTGGTTGACTCATACATGATATTCCCCTAAAAACTCTAGTCAGCCAAATAAAATCCCAGTTATTTGCATGGGATAAGTAGGGTTAATCCACTCAAAAAACTGGGGTTATAACTAGTTATAACCCACAAAAACGATTCGTGGGTAGTTCACGACCAAGTATAAACTCTAGTCAGCCAAATAACGTCTGTTTACCAACGTAACGGTGTCTAGAAGCCATTCTGACCCCGGTGGCATGTCCAGGGGCCCGGACATGACACCCATTGCGCCATCCAAATCTGCCCTCAGGCGACCGATCGCCTAAGAGGCGAGTGGAAGATTCATGTAGATGGAACTGTAAAGTTAACTATCACGTACTATATTTACGTACATATACATATATATATATATATATATGTATCTACATGTATGTGTATGTATATATATATATATAGCTAAACTCTACAAGCTATACCTACTTACTTCAGTATTTGAACATGATAAAACATTTAGCATAGGCATTTTTAGCTACTACAGATATGAATTTAAGGGATTGATATAATGTGATATTCAGGGTGATGTATGGAAAGCATATGATAACTTAGGATACCCAGACCGTTTTGGACCATTACCAGCTACAAGTCAGTAGGTCACCATGTTTATGGAATGATAACCCCATTAACAATTTCTAACCATAAAAATAACTGGCAAAGGGCTTGAACTGTACTAAATGTACCTTGTGCCTCTCCAGATTTTTTCCCATAAACATGTTTTTGCGAAACAAATAAGTTGTTTGTCCAATCTTATGTGGTAGCAGGTAAGGCAGATGGAAATGAACAGTTAACTAATTTGGAGTGAATCAATGTACCATATGTGTCTTTTGTGACGACAACGCCGCTGCTTCAGGATGTTTTTCACTTACGTATTGGCCTCAAGAGCCTATTTTCAAGGTCCAAGAGACATTCTCCATGTGCTCAGACTTGTCGCACCAACATGTATCTGGTTGGTGGTATACCTACCCCTCTGAAAAATATGAAAGTCAGTTGGGGTTATTATTAGCAATATATGGAAAAATAAACATGTTCCAAACCACCAACCAGGTTTTGGCATTGATTTCAGGAACGATCTGTTTCAAGTCTTCTTGGCGTGACTTGGTGGCAGCAGAATGTTCCTTGATTGTGGGGACACATTGCTGCGTCATCTCAAATCCTTTGGAGATTGCATCGAAGAGTCGCTCCTCTTTCTCTGTTGGTTGGTGGTATACCTACCCCTCTGAAAAATATGAAAGCCAGTTGAGATGATTATTCCCAATATGTGGAAAGTCATAAAATTCATGTTCCAAACCACCAACCAGTCTGTTAGCTTGGCTTTCTTGGATCTACGAGGGCTACGCTCCCTCTTATCTACTTCGTCCTTGTCGACTGACTTGTCATCCTCTTTCTTATCACCACTCTCTCCCAGCACAGCATTTAAGCCTACGACATCCTATCCTGGATATAGAGGAAAACCCACACACAAAAAAAAACTTTGGTCAAAATCCAAAATAGTGATTTTATATATTTTTATATGATTTTATGTGATTCCACATCACAAACTTGCATTTTTTTGAAGTATACGCATGATGGAACATGATGGGTTCCATGAACACTTCAGCCGCTTCAGATTTTGGGGCCCATAAGCTCCATAAACGACATGGGGCGGCTGTGGAGGCCATGTTGAAGCCCAAGAACCACCGGAAAATAAGGGCTTACTTGGTGGCTCATCCCACTTAGTAAGTGGGTTATAACCCCAGTTATAAGTGGATTAACCCTACTTATCCCATTTATAACTGGGGTTATAACTCACTTACTAAGTGGGATGAGCCACCAAGTATGAATCATTTCAATTTTTGGGGTGAATCCGCATGCTGTGATGTTCTGAACGGTGAGAAGTAACTTGCTGGTCAACGTCCAGTCCCAAATAGCGCTTCCAAACTCAAGTATAGAACTGTTGTTGAATCCATTTACTAAGCTTGGATTTGCTTAAGGGGCTCCAAATGGCTCCAAACCAAAATCTCTCTATATATATATATATATATCTATAGATTCCCTAAATGGTGGATTTCCCAGCGGGAAAAACACACAACTTGTAATGTAAGTAACTCGTAACCACGATTATTAATCACCACCCTCGGATGTTTCACATGAATCTCCTGCCTGTGCGTCGCCATTGGGTGGGGGCGCCGTCATCTTTGACAAAAGGATAGTTCAGTGTTCAGGTTGATGAAAGGACGTCTGAATCTGCACCCATTGGGGTCGGGCCAGAGCTCACCAGCTCAAAGGCAGGGTTGTGGATCTTGGCTGCTCTGTACGTAGTTTTTTTTTTCTGAGGAACTGCGATGTTGCCTCATTCTTACAGGAAAAGGATACCGCAGTTTGGAGTGTCATAGAATGTCGCACGCACTTGAGATTCCTATGGTGTTCCTCTATTTAAATCATCTAATCCCATCTTGATTAGCGATCTTCAATTGTGAGCCACAACACTTTCCGGGAGGATTTCTCAGCTCCCCAAAGGGCGCGAAACAATCCCATATGCTCCATGGTGCTTGCATCATGACTACATGACTACATGACTTGGTCATGTGCGCGGTAAATGTTCGTATATACGTATACCAATGTATACCATACATTACCATGTACAAGAATGTGAATATACATGGAGCACCGGCCACAAATAACGATCATCCAAGGTATTCATGAAAAACAATGCTGAGATGCGTTGCTGCATGTTGTTGAATCAGTTTTGAAGCATTAATACATGATAATCGAAACAAATCGAACCACCGACTCAGCGCGCGACTATGGCACATCTTGAACATCTTTGCTCTGAATTCCCCTGTGTATTTGAAACAATAATAAACCATCCCCAAGTTTACCATAAATTGCCATAAATGGGTGGTATAAACAATCAAACATGTGGTGGTCTCTTATCGTCGTTTTAACAACGTTATTGCACATAGTCCAATGGTCCAAGGTTGTGTTTGAATGGACCGCCAATGGATCGAAGAGACCTCGAAATGCAATGACGATGACCTGACCGGAGCCTTACCCTATGGTCATTTAATGTATATTATTTATCGTAGCGATGGAACATCACCGTTCTTAATCGGTACATGCATCATGATCATCACCATCATCATCATCATCATCATCAGGCATCTATAAATGGACCGTTTTCCAGAGCTACCCTCTGGTAAACGTTTACATAACTATGGAAAATCAGCATGTTTAATGGACAATTCCACCATGAATGGTCATTTTCAATAGCTATGTTAAATTACCAGAGGGTATTTAAAATAACCAAAGGGTAAGTTGGCATTGCATTCCCCATCTATGACGGAAGAACGCTCCGCTCGGTTTCTCCGGCCCTAGCTTGGCCGCTCCTTTTGGGCACATCATTGGCCTGAAAATGTCATTTTCTCGGCGGGTGAAACGGGAGCGTTGAACGATGTTTCAGTCAACGTCATCCATAAATTGGTCGATAAAATACAGCCGGAGGGCGGAAGATCAGTTCCCTAAGAAACTCGGAGGATCTAAAACTCTGGTAATTTAACATAGCTATTGAAAATCGCCCAAAGAAATAGTTGATTTATCTATTTAAAAAGGTGTTTTTTTCCATAGTTTTTTGTATGTTTACCAGGGGTAAATCCCCAATATATCCCAATAAACCATTATAAATCCCTAGAAATCCTCATGGTATCCCTATATATCCCCTATAAATCCCTATAACTCACATTTGATCTTGAAGGGTCCAAAGTTACGAAGTAGTTCTATGGATCCAAGTACCTTCTTAGGAAGTGTTTGGGGTATAATTTACTATAATTTGGAGGTTTTTTTGTACCTTCTCAGACAGTTTGTTTGGATCCATAGGGTAGTTCTATCTATATACCATAAACATCCATGAACAAATCCATAAACTACAGTATCTGGTTGGTGGTGCAATAACCATCTTGAAAAATGATGGACTTCGTCAATGGGGTTGGAATGACATCCCATATATGAAATGGACAATAAAAAATGTTTGAAACCACCAACCAGCTATAGTTCTTGAAGTTACAAATCAACTTAGCAAACTAAATCCCAATAAATCCCAGCAAATCGCCTCTGAATCTAATTGTTTTTTGCGGGTAACATATCTGTCGTTTGGGGGCCCCAACTGGCAGCTTGGTCTTAGGACTTTCGCTGGCCAGGCTAACATAGCCCCATCTATGGCAAAAGATTACCCTCTGGTAAACAAACATAGCTATTGAAAATGGCCATAGAAATAGTGGATTTACCCATTAAAAATTGTGATTTTTCCATAGTTATGTAAACGTTTACCAGAGGGTAGTTCGTACTCAAAATCCTTGACGTCAATGGGAATAAACCCAAGCAGGTCATGTTTTGCAAATAACCCTAAAAGTCTGACCTCAAAATGTAGGACCACAACTTCAACGACTTCTAGGCTAATGGATAGTTAAACAAAATGATTCTCATTGTTTAAGTTTAACTATCTAACCATTAAACATGTGTTGAAACAAATCTTGTAAAAAAAAACAAAAAAACATTTAACATCATTTAACATCAATGAAAACTATCCATCACTTAGTGAAGCCATTTATCTGGCCATCATTTCTGTTTGTTGGCGTTGCCATTTATGATTCCCCTCAGGTCAAACGTGGCCTTGGTTAAAACCTCCATATATTGGTCGGTCATCCAACTGGTTGACCCGATTTTGAGGAACTGGCAACTGCTACAGTTATTTTTGTTATGGCCATAAAAAAATCCAGATTTATCCATTTATTGGTTATAAGTGGTTATTTAGACTTTAGATGGGATTATATATATATACATACATTCTATTTTCTGGGCTTATTATGGCTTATTTCAGTACTTATAACTGGTATGACTCGGGCCATAGCTGCAGCAAACGACTTATATCATCTTCCACCTACCGCATGAGAGCTCTACGCCTGTCGCATGCCGTGCGTTCCACTTCAACTCGAGATGGAGTCAGAGTTCGGTCGTTGGACCCAGATTTCCGAACGTTCATGCCGGTGCTACTTGGGTACACAAACTTGTTGTCTGCGGTGAGTTTATACACATGACTTTTGGGTGTAACACACAAAATTAGGAGTAACCTTCGGTCATCAAACGTGGCCTCGATAAATAGATGACGAAATGATGGCATCCTTCGGTAGCAAGCCATCTTTGAGGACACAAATCAGTGGCAACGACTTAGAATTCCACCTGGGAAACACGGAAAATCCACAAGTTTCATGGAGTCTTATCGCTGGGAACATGCTTTATTTATGCCATGTGTTGACGTATATTACAGCAAACATATATTAGTCAAAACTTCACAGAATCAGACTAGATGTTATACTAGATGTTATACCATTTTCCCATATGATTGTGCCGTTTTAGTTGTGAAACATATCATACCAAGTCTTCCCCAAGGCACAAAGGTGGCCCAGTGGGCACGAGTTACATCGCACATGGCGGTATACCCAAGATCAAACCAAAGTTGCAATGGTATATTATTGGCTTTATAATGATATATATATATATATATGATATGTATATATATGTGATATGTTTATATATATAATATGTGTATATATATATATATATATGATCATATATATATGTATGTATATATATATATATGATCATACATACATATATATATATATGATCATACATATATATATATGATCATATGTATATATATATATGATATATATATGTATATATATATATGATATAGATTATCATATGTTTATATATGATCATACATACATATATATATATATATATATTACAATGTGAGGCCGCCAAGATAGCTAAGTTGGTTTATAAGTCCAATAACTATGGTTTATGGTATTTATAACTACTGTACCTGGGGCTTATAAACTTTAAACCAACTTATAACTGAGGGGGGGCAGTATCATATATATATATATACGTATATTAAAAACTAAATACATATGATCATATATTTATTGTCATATATATATATATATATACATAAGTGGTCTATTTACAACCTCAAACAGATCTTAAGCGTGTATTGGTAATTCAAGTTTCTACAGTCTACATCTATAGAAAAAAAAAAAACATATCACACTTTTGGATGCCATACAGCAGAAATCATCCTGGAGTAAATTTATGTATATATATAGTATTCCTACCAATGTAATCGTTGTGGGAAGTTCAGGATCAATAAAGGTACAGTACCTAGTACCATACAAGGCCACATGTTGTGGGAATACCCTTTCATAGGCCTGACACAGGCCTTGTTTTTTGTGGTAGGCACCAATTTAGTCATCCCTCCAACGATCAAAAGGTCCCCGCAATGGCCATATGAGCTGCGAACCATATTTGGTACATAACGCAATTGACGTGGTGTTCCTACCTCGTTCTCCAGTCCCGTAACGTTTTTGCCTACCTCGTTCTCGGGGTGTTCCTACCTCGTTTTACAAGCTAAATATGATGTTTTTGACAAACCGGGGTATGCCCGAATACTACTTTCCATATACGCAAATAAGAGCCGTCGCTCATATGTCCATAGGCTAGACCGCCAAGCGAGAAGTAGAACGCACGTCCACATAATGTCCACCCAAGATAGAAATTAAGGAAATCCAGTCAACTTGAGGACACGCTAATATTCACATAGATATTCAAATAGCACATACAAAATCCAGTTTTCACTCACAGGTTGCTACGGAAAATGCTTCATCTAAATGTATATAATTGGATGAATCACAGATTGAACATGAAAAACTCATCTTCTGTAGTTATTTTTTTAGTTCATATTGGGTATTCATTACACAACTTCGAACATCTGCTGAAAAAAATCTCCAAATGCTGCCGTGCCCGTTGAATTTTTTACCGTGAAAGGCTCAGCCCAAGTCCTGGTGACGTTGTCGAGTTCGGTCGCTCCGCTGGAGTCATGGGTCTCCAACACAGATTTGGGTGTGTCTGAAAATGTTGTGTACCCCTAAACCCAATGGTTTTGCTGATCATTATCCCGTTTTTAAATGGCTATTTCATTGGGAATATACCCTATTTTCAGACAAACACAGATTTTTGTCCAAGTTCCATCATTTACCCTCTGGTTATTGAACATAGCCATGGTATAGATGGCCCATTTATAGATGGTTTAGCTATTAAAAATGCTGATATTTTCCATGGCTATGTTAAATAACCAGAGGGTATTCGAATAAACGTACAGCACTGCATACTTTTTCCTATACTCTGAATGAACATACTATTCTGGTTGGTGGTTTTAACATGTTTTAACCATCTTGAAAAATGATGGAGTTCGTCAATGGGCTTGGGATGACATCCCATATATGAAATGGAATTCATAAAAGTCATGTTCCAAACCACCAACCAGTATTATACTTGAATATCATTCCAGTAGGTAAACCATCTATTTCTATGGGCCATCTATACCATGGCTATGTTAAATAACCAGATGGTAGTACATATTTAACCAGTTATTGTTTTACCCACATTAAAAAGCACTGTTCTGAAAATCATCGATGGTAAATTGATGGTATATTGATGGTAAATGTTACCATATATAGCCATGGATCCTATGGGTTATACTTTGCCACTGTTGTACTGAAAGGCACCGGGAAAGTCATGACAGTCATCATTGTCCAATGAGTTCAGGAGATCATTTTTCACCCGGCCTGGTAAACCTACAAAAAACCATGGAAAATCACCATTGTTCATGGGCAAATCACCATTGTTAATGGGAAAACTATGAAAAGATCCATGTTTCATGGGAAAATCCACTCTTTCGACTTGGTCATTTTCAAGTTAACTGTTTGTTTACCAGAGGGTAAGCAGGAAGTAACCAACAGATTGGCCAAATCTAAAGCCAACTTTCGCCCATCTTTGGATCACTTGGCCTTGCTACAAATATCATTTATCGGGCTTGGTTGTTGATTGTATCCACATCTATTGCTGATGATTAACCCAATCCTGCAAAAAACAAACTCTATATAGTTGGTGGTTGAGCCACCCCGGAACATATGACAGTTATGTCGAAATACCAGCTGCAAGTCACTTATATATAACATCATGTATGGAATGTATAATCCCATTTATCACCATTTATATTTGATAAAGGGCCATATCGTAGAACAGCAGTCAGTTGGGCTCACCAAGCCCGCGAGTCCTGAAGACCCCAACACCTCTCCATGTGGACCTTAGAGATCTGTCGTCGCGCGGACTGCATCGTTGGGCAGTAGAAAGCCGCTGTTCTATTTTTTTCAAGATGTTGCCCTTTGGTAATATGGCACAGCTATGGAAAATGAATGAACATTGCCCTTTGATAGATGATTTAAATGTTTTACTCATTAAAACTGCTGATTTCGGACATCACCCGTGAACATCCGTCCCCCCTGTTTTATCTCCTCTCCGCTTTTCTTCCTCTTTGAGGAACACATCTATCATCCAGTCCCCGGTGCTTTGACCCATCCCCATACACTGCAGTGACCATGGCAATTTTTGTTCATAACTGGCTATGAATCACTGGGATTATACATAAACCATAAATGGGGTGACTTGTTCGTAGTTATAAGTGGTATGACTCTGGCCATAGCTGTGGAATAACATGGAATAACTATGATGACTACTAAGTAAAGACATATTTTTCTTGAGGGATTGACATGTGAATCCAGTAGAAATCTCCCGAATGTCCACTTCCAGTCACACTGAAAACGCCGCTGTTCCACTGGGTATCGGGCAAGCTGGTCAATGAGCGACAGAAAACCAATCCTCTCACTACCTGGGTCGAGTTCATCATTTCTTGGGGGAAACCCTTGGCATTTTCTGAGTTGTTTGGTCATTGTGTTGTGATTTCTGGTCATGTGTTTTGACAAGGTTTTGGAATTTCTTACGGTGATTTTAATATATATATATATATATTATATATATGTATATATATATATATGGATATAGTCACTTGCAGGTATTGTCATGGCTATACCCCACTTGCAGGTATTTTTTGGGGGTAGATCCCACTTCAGTTGTTATACAGTTTGTCAATCATGGCTGTTTTGAGTTGACACTGCGCGGTCTGAAAGTGGGGTATACACCCAGAATGGTAATTTCAATCGGGACAATGATGATAAGCCATTGGGTTTTGGAGTACTTTATTTTCAGACAAATCCGTATGCTGTTGAATTGTGTGCAAGGCGCCTCTGTATCATATGAACTGGTTTGTGCGTGCAGCCACCTGAAAATTGTTCTTGGGGAAGGCAAACAACACCCATGGACCTTGAACATTTGTGCATTGAGTTTTGCTGCACCTGAATAGTGTAGAGTCGTCAACCATCGTCAATCACTTGCACATTCTGGCCCTTGCAACATGATCCAATGAAAAATCCGAAGATCCCGCACCAATCCATTAGTGCAGTGCATAGTTTCAATCTGAGTTGTGCAGGCAACTGATCCAAAACTTAACAACCATCAGCTAGACTTAGATTGATTCCTTCCATTCCCTGATGTTTTCATGCTGTTTCTCTTCTCTCGTTCACATCACGAGAAAATATGTATGGATCTCCTCTCTTTGGAGGTGTAACCGTTTTGTCCAGTCGTGGCTACTCCCAGTCATCATCCAGTCGTCATGGATGATCATGACTTAGTATTCCCTATGGATCCAGTCGTAGCTTCTGAAAGGAAGTGTTTGGGGTATAATTTACTATGATTTGGAGGCTTAAGTACCTTCTCAGACAGTGGCCATGAATCCATAGGGCCATAGGGATTGAAACAACCATGGTGACGACTGGGGATGTTCATGACTTTAGAAACCCCTCATGTCTATTCAGATGTCCATCCACAAGACCGACCCAGATCTCCCGGCACCCCTACCCAGCATTTGAAGCATCCGCTGTCGCAAGCCTGGGTTCCGGTCACTTAAGAAACGCATACATATACATATACATATACATATACATATACATATACATATACATATACATATATGTTATTATTGTATTATAGTAGTGGAAAACAACATATCATTGTATATGAATGTAATATATATATATATGCAATATTTGGAACCAAACAAACTATTAGATCAACTTACATCTTATTATTGCGTAGATGAAGTATGGGTTTGATTGATTTTGATTGATTGTGCGTGCATTTGCATTTGGGTCATTTGTTGGGAGCAAAATCACCCATGCCATAAAACGGTATTTTGTCTTTAAGGTTGACAATGTATCGGATGCCTTGCAGGCTTTGTGCAACAAAGACAATGATACTGTAGGGTATGGTGGGAGTGGAAGCCGGTCTGAGATTATGGGTTCGTTGAACGTATCTACTTAAATCATCCAAAATTAATCTTGACATGATGATCACCCTGTATTTGCTGTGCCTGATTTCAACCAAATTAACATGGATTGGCATGGATTATAAAACACCCAAAACAACCTGAAAATGAGCTGGGTGAACATCCCAGCCAAGACGGCTCGTGGGAAATCATCCAATTTCTTATTAGAATCTGTGTGGGAAAAAAAACACCCCGCACCAACAACTGCTGCCTCAACACTAAGCATGAGCGTCTCCGCGTGATATTGCCCATTATATCCCGGTTATAGCATATCCTCATTCTGGGCAAATTATAATAATTCACTAACATGAATTAAGGCCATTTGGGGATGATTCCCCTTATTAACCATGATTTCCAGGGTTCGGGAGAACAGTGAGGTCGTTATAATTTACCCAGCTCAAAACATATTACATATCCCTTGGCCCCATTTTTTGTCTATGATATCTCCATGAAACAGTGTCCATGATATCCCCATCCTTATGCTTCAGGCGAAAATGTCATCCCCCAGTTTCCAACCAGAAAGCGATTTTACTTGGAGGATCATCCCACTTATTAAGTATACCCATGGCCCATAGTCCTTAGTAATATAACTATAATTAGTTGGAAGAAAACTATAAGTATAGTATACCATAGTTGTAACCTAGTCATATATTATCCCACAATAAACATAGTATACCATAGGACCATAGTTTTCTTATCCATTGATGGTTTCACCCAGGAAAAAAGGTGGCCCTTGAAAGACATATTCGGATCTTTGCAGTTGAATCCCATTGAAATAACCAGTTATAACCATTATAACCACAAGAAAACCATAACAATAACCACTATTCATCACCATTAGTTTCCATTATTAACCCTATTAACCATTACAATAACCACTATTGATCATTATTTTTCTAACCATTAGTATAACTCATAAATGACCATTTCACTAGTTGAATCACCATTAAATCACCATTGAAACACCATTTACTCTCTGGTAAACGTTTACATAACTATGGAAAGATCCACCATTTTTCATGGGAAAATCCACTATTTCTATGGCCATTTTCAATAGCTATTGCTTTCGCCACCACTTTCGACCTGTGATCTTCGGTCGGTCTTCGGAAAAGCCAGGCCACTGGATGGCAACTCTTCAGCGTCCACGGAGTCGGAGACGATGCGCCTACCAAGAATGGGGCGCGATTTATAGGGGATCTTATAGGGGATTTATAGGGATTTTTATAGGGATTTTTATAGGGATTTAAAGGGGATATAGTGGATATTAGCCTCTGGTTATGACATTCACAGTTCGCCATGGTATAGATGGCCCTAATCGAAGTAGATGGTTTGCCTATTGATAGCATGGTGGATCTTTGGCTATGTTGGTCATAACCAGAGGCTACATAATGTATAAATATATCCCTATGGATCCATGGCCACTGTCTGAGAAGGTACAAAAAAGCCTCCAAATTATAGGTATTTGGATCCATAGGGATGGATTTTTGAACAAAATCATGGATGTCATGGGACATAAGCAACACACATAGCAACACTATCTACAGTTAGTGAGGCCCCCGTTGGATAGCTAAGTTGGTGCAAATAACTTCAATAGCTATTATAACTATAACTATGGTTTATGGTTTATGGTATTTATAACTATAGTTACTGGGGCTTATAAACCAACTTATAACTGGGGAGTATATATATATATACATGGGGACCATATCTAATACATGATTTACTGTACAGGATGTAACCAGTCGTATTAAGTTAGGTCCTTCATTCACATCCGAACTTTTAAGATCATCATTTTTGCCAAACCTTTCAAAAACAACAGAGTCATGTGAGGATGAGGACCATCCTTAGATATATTTAGATATCATATCAAGTAATAAGGATAACTATTATATAATATGATTACCCACCCAACATAAATGGTGTGTATGATGTTCAAAACGCCCAATTGGTGGGCCCATTGAATCGTTTGTACCCCAGTTTTGATCCATATCATATGAACACCTGCGCAGTGTGATGTGTGATATTACCATCTGACAATCTAACGTAGCTATGGAAAATCACCAGTTTTATTTGATACTGTGGATGGAAGAAATCCTGCAGCTGTTAGTAACCATTGGTATAGGTATGAAACACCGTAAATAGTGGGAATATAATAGGATAAACCATCTACCGTGCAAGATTTTGCAACCATCCACAGTAGGTCAGTCATCATGTGGACATGTTTATATCATCTCTGCATTGGCAATTTTCCATCGCTACGGTAACTACATTTAAATATACGAACAGGAATTTTAGACTATCTGGGGGAAAGTTTTCCTTGGCCCGCCCGGCCATTTAAACATACGGAATCCAATTCATTTAAACATACGGGCAAGTACATTTAAATATACGAAGTGGTATTTCATACTACCTCCGGGGCCTCGCTGTCTGGCCCGCCCTCATATTTAAATGTCGTTACCGTATGTTAAACAACCAACTAGTAGCCCATCGAAGCCAGCGACACGTGAACCCGAGCAGTCACCAGTCATTTTTGCAACCCACAAGCGCAGGTGACAACCCAGCCATTGGCCGAAGGACAAGCGCTCCTAGGATCACGGACCCCGGCCACTTATAAGTTGGTCTTTAAGCCCATCCGATTGCGGATATACTGCATAGAATATATATATATATATGTATTATCAAATAAATATAATATCATTAATCATATTATAATAGAAATGCATATGTAAATGTAGGTGTACACATATATATATAATTATATAAATATATAAATACATGCTATCCCCCAAACAAAAGATTGATTTGTACAATACAACGGGAAGAGTCCGAATTTTAGCATCGAGGCCGATTGCGGTGAATTTGAGGATTTTTCATCAAGGGGAATCTATGATAATCACAGACTCACACGGTTACTTCGTGGTTTAATGGTGATTTAGCCACCCAAAAATGGTGAGTTAATTTTGAGTTAATGGACTTTAATGGAATTTAGCCTAAATTCCATTAAAGTCCATTAACTCACCATTATCAAAATCCCATCAAACCCCATTAATCACCTAAATTATTTAGGTGATGAATGGGGATTGATGGGATTTTGATAGCTAAGATGGTGAACATAAGTCCAAATTAACGGGAAATGTTATGTCTCTTGGTTTATGTTCACCCCATGAATACTATAATGCGGGCCCCCCCAGTGTTTTTTTTTGGTTTACAGATCCCATGAGTATATGTAAGTATCACAAATCCACACGTTATCTGAGATATGTCCACCAACAAAAAACTATCTAAATCGCTATGGAAATCCCATGGAGGTAATCCCACTCAATCCCATGAAAAATCGTCAGGGGCTTCCACCATCTATACAATGTGGGGCCCCCCAGTGATGTTTGTTGGTTTATAAGCCCCAGTGACTATAGTTATAAATACCACAAACCATAGTTATTGGAGTTGGTTTGTTGACCAACCCTCTGGATTTGGTTTGTTGGTGATTCATACAATGTGAGGCCCCCCAGTGATGTGAATGTTGGTTAACAAAAGCCCCAGTAACTAGTTCGTTATAAATACCATAAACCATAGCGAAATTGGACTTATTTGCACCAACTTAGCTATCCAACGGGGGCCTCACTAACTGTAAGCCCTTCTTCTCCAGCTGCTCGCTGAAAACATTCACAATCTCCAAGAGTCGCAGAGAGCATCCGCCCATGCAACCTGGAAGCCGCAAAACGTGTCACGAGTGCATCAGTCCGAAAACGTCTGGTGAAAACATGACAAAACAATACAACAGATGCGGTTATGGCCATTTATTAGTTACCCTCTGGTAAACTAACATAACTATGGAAAATCACCATTTTTAATGGGAAAATCCACTATAAATGGCAATTTTCAATAGCTACGTTAAATTACCAGAGGGTATAACCTGGCTTCAGGTGAAGCCAATCCAATCATGATAACAATGATGGGATGACTTCAAATACCCAATTGTACAGGATGGGGCACCCAAGATAGCATTCAGTTGCCTTAAAAGTGGTTTAACTATGGTTTATGGTAAATCACGAACTAGTTTGCATGGGGTGAATCTAAACCAACGTTCACATTTCACGTTTGTGGGCACCATCCAACGCATGTTTTCCAATCAACCCGACAAGATTCTGTTCGGAAAATATGTTGGATACCCTCTGGTTATTTAACGTAGCTATGGAGAATCACCATCTTATATTATAAATGATAAATGGTAAACCATCTATAAATGAGCCATTTTCCATGGCTATGTTAAACAACCAGAGGGTAATTAGTTTTCAACACAAGACAACTTCTACAGTGGTGGCCATTGCTATTAGTTATAACTTGTTATGAAGCTATGGGATTATACATTCTATAAATGGGGTTTCGTTAGTAGTTATAACTGGTAAATGGCCATGACTCTATTGCATTGCGGATGCATGCTGCCTCCAGCCATCAGCCAAACAACCGCCGAAAAAGACTCAAGCCGCAGTACACTGGCTAAAATCTCTCCATCCAAAATGGACAAGTCGAGTTACCAGAAATACCAGTTATCACTACTAACAAAACCCCATTTCTGGTTTATGTATAATCCCATAGATTCATAACCAGTTATAACTAATAGCCATGGTCATCACTGTAGAGTGTGATGCGCTGTGATGCCATGCCACCCGTTACATCGGTCGTTCTGGCCTCCTACAAGTCTCCAACATGCAGCCAGCGGTGACAATCTTGGATAGCCCGCAGTATCTTTTTAGCTGGTTAATATATATATATATATATAGAACATATATATATATACCCTCTGGTAAACTAACATAACCATGGAAAATCACCATTTTTCATAGGTAAATCAACTATAAATGGCAATTTTCAATAGCTATGTTAAATTACCAGAGGGTATATAGTATTGTTAGATGCATATGTCTATATCCACACAAACTGAAAAGATTGAGGTATTGTATGTATCCAGTTGGTTTCCCCAGCTGCAAAGAAGGCAACAGCCCGAATTCTGGTTCCTGTTGGTTCCCTGGTCACTTCCATTGACAGTCACCAGTGGTCTGGATTGGCAAGGGTTCAATGAACAAAAACTGCAGAACAAATTGAATGACAATATATGAAAATACATGCACACAATGAAATAAATGAAACCATGACAACAACATGAACAACATGAACACGTGAAAAAATAAGAAGACATGAAACAAATGAAAATAAATAATGAAACACATGACACAACACATGAAACAGAAAACAAAATTAACGCTAAACATGTGAGTCCATTTGAGTCACTACAGGATGACTTCTAGGGGGAAAAACACACAATCACGGCCAATACCAATCCAGATCGTTGACATGTCATATCACCAGTTATGTTGATGTGGATATAGTTTAAAAACTCACTTGTGGAATGGGACCCACATCTTGCGTGTTTGATGGGTAAATCCACCAACTGGATCCCACTCGCACATGACCTTGCCGGGCTAACCCTCCATGGGGATCAAAATCCCAAGAACCGCCTGGCACTGATCCAACTTGGGTACTGGTACCATATAAATAGCCATGTTTCATGGCTATCTTGCCTATATTCTCTTACATAGCCCTGACTCATAGACCTTGAAGTACCCCAAAACCATCCAACATTGAATATGATCAATGGGAAAATCAATGGTTTGGGGTACCTTTAGGACCCCAGATGGATCCACATATCAGGTACCTCCAAGAAATCGGTTCCTGTTTCGCCACAGAACAACCGAGAGGCCAGTAAGGAGCGTGTGAGCTGGTTGGGCGTCACTAAGCGTCTGCGCGGATGCCTAAGATAGGACCCACAAACCTGCTCTGTATGGACCTTCAGGGACCCCGGGTAAACTGTGAGAAGTCCTTTTTCTGAAGGTTGCCCGGGAACATCATTTACACCCTGCCTGAAAAACATGATTCATTGGATGCATCCAAGAGCTTAAGACCAGCTATTGGAAAGTGAGTCCAGTGGCAACGAGGTCCTTTGAATCATATTTGGTTTGTCTGAAAATAGGCTATCCAAATCTATCCAAATAAACTCCGACAGCGCCAGAAACCTCATTTCTCCCCACTAAAACTGCCAGAAACTGGATGTAGATACCCCAGTTTCGGGACAAAACTTATGTTTGATTGGCTAAATCAAGCGAAATCCATCGAAATCCAATGTCAGTGGTTACATCATGTATCATCATGTTACATCCGAAGTTCTTCATGGCTAAATCGCTTCATCTCAAAATTCAAATATATAAATTATATCCATACATATCCCGTTTTTTTCGGTGAATCCAGCACGCTCTTCGGTGTATCACCGGTGTTTTTTCGGAGAGTTCGAGGCGCCACTTGGGCACCAAAAGGTTTGTCTCCAGCAAGGCCAAGGCCAAGGGATCTACATCTTGGAAACCACCTTGGGAGGGGCTGGAAAAAATGGTGGAAAACATGGGGAGAAATCCGTACAGTTACGGCCCGAGTCATACCAGTTATAAGGTGTTATGAGTACTTGGTGGCTCATCCCACTTAGTAAGTGAGTTATAACCCCAATTATGAATGGGATAAGTAGGGTTAATCCACTTATAACTGGGGTTATAACCCACTTACTAAGTGGGATGAGCCACCAAGTACTGAAATAAGCCCATAAAAATGGAATCTATAATCCCATTGAAATAACCAGTTAGAACTCATATATAAATGGCCATAACTGTAAAACATACCCAAGAAGAATGGCTCGAGATATGTCGGGATTTAACGTGGGGAAATTGGATTTCATGGATCTTTGGGCATGGAATGGGCATGGAAAAACTTGGCTGAGAGCCTAGCGGTGCCGGCAACTCTCGGAACGAAACTCTTCTTTTCACCAGAAAATTGCGGGCAAACGGATCACCCTTCACAAAGCCAGCCAAGTATCTTTGAGAATTTGTTGGTTGTGTACTTTTACTGAGATAAATATGGATAAATGGCATCTAAGTCTAAGTCGTATGACTACAATCTACAATGTGAGGCCCCCAAGATAGCTAAGTTGGTTTATAAGTCCAATAACTATGGTTTATGGTAATTATTTATAACTATATAGTTACTGGGGCTTATAAACCAATTTATAACTGGGGGGCCTCACATTGTATCCAGTTCTGGAAACAAGAAAGGCCGGGACCAAGAGATATTTTCTCTTTGGATAACATAGACGAGCCGCTTTGGTATATCATAATTTCCCTTTTGATCGTGAAACATGTAGGTGAGCCCTCTATGCAACTCTATCCATTGGTGAAAAAACAATGGAAAAATGACATAGCTGACATCTGAAACTTCAGACCTCAAAAAAGAGGTGAGTTCTACTGAACTTTCCTCGTTTCTTTGTTCCCCTTTCAACCAATGCTGGGACGTGTTTCATCCCACGGAGTGGAGAGTCACCGTGGAAATGAATTAAACATATATGCTGCATGTGGATTAAATCATGGTTAAAAAGACACCAAACGGATCCACAGGTGTTTTTTCATGTTTTTTCTGCTTACAGTATATAGTTACATTGTGACAGTCATTGTGGCGAGCATCATTGGACATGGGGAACCATGACTGGGGGTCATCGTAAGCATCCAAAATTCTCGGGCTATGGGGTGCCATACCCATGGCATCGGCTTTAGCGACATTACCCAACGGCAAAATCTCTGGGATTTTTCACAGAAGAGTTACGAACCGGGATCCCAAGCGTCTAGTTCCAATGAATAGTTCTTTGATTCCTTGTAATTGAGTTTGCCAAGGTTCAAAAAGATGATGGTTTCAATGGTTTCTATTCCCATAGGATCCATGTATGCTATATATACTAACATTTGGGGCATATGGATGGTAAATGTTACCATATATATATATAGCATACATGGATTCTATGGGATTTTTTCTGTTGGTCAACACCGCCGCCTTCAACCGCAACTCCTTCCGCCAATTCTTTCAGCTTCAGGTTCAGCGCGGCCACACGCTTACCGCTGCCGCTGGGAAGGAGGCCTGGTCGACCGGCTGCCTTTAATAGGCCCAGGAGTGGACTCCTTATCTTGGGTTCAACCAATTTTGATTTTGACAGATCTTCACTACAGAATCATCCTCAAGTGGGACGATGGACATTTCAACAACAAATCTTCCGAACATCGGAAGATCCTTGAAAAACTCATGTTCTATCTACTTTGGGACCAAAACATCCATATTTGAAACACTGGTTGGTGGTTTCAACCCCCCTGAAAAATATGAGTTCGTCAGTTGGGATTACTATTCCCAATATATGGAAAGTCATAAAAGCCATGTTCCAAACCACCAACCAGATTATATAAATCATATTAAATCACCATATAGAAGTTTCCTAAAATGGGAATATACTATACCCATCTATACCCCAAATCATCCAAGTGATTCGACCACTTTAGTTTCGGCTTTTCCGTGTTGGTTCGTGCTCCTGGCAAGCTGGGATGCACCGCAAAGCGCTGCAACTGACGTTCCACGGCATCCTGGGGCGCAAAATCTTCAGGTCTTCCAAGGGGATCCATCCAGGGGGATCTTCAAATGGGGGAAATTTGAGATCTGGTTGGTGGTTACCATCTGGTAATGACTAAGAGTTTGCTATTGAAAATCACCATTTATAGTGAATTTTCCCATTGAACATGGTGATTTTCCATAGTTATGTAAACGTTTACCAGAGGGTAATATCAAGCTTTAGATGGGGAAATATGGGACAATCTCTGATACTCAGGGAATGTTAACTGCTTGGTGGTGCAATAACCATCTTGAAAAATATGAAGAGTTCGTCAATGGGGTTGGGATGACATCCCATAGATGGAATGGAAAAAACAAACATGTTTGAAACCACCAACCAGAGATTCAACCATGTTCTAAAACCATGGGATGTATTTTCAGACAAACCGAGAACTGTGAAATGTATCATTCTGTGTAAAATAAGGCCCTAAATGATACTAATTCACCCTAAAATCTTTGGTGATGTTGGGATGATTCCCCCTACTCTCCAGGGTGCAGTGAGGTTCAACATCTTCATAGGTTTCAACCAAACCTTTTGGGGCTTGAAGTTCTGCCAAGACGGGTCCAAAAGCCTTGGTGATCCACCGTCATGGCCATGATTTTTGGCGGTGCTTCGCTACTGGATTAGCCAGAATTCGAAAGTGGATCGCAATGGAGCCGCAGTACAGTGGTCTTCTTATATTAGTTGAAGAAGACCACTATACTTAGCATTCTTATGATTCAACACTTAGTATAGTGGTCAAACTTCTTACAGTATTAGTGTTGAATCATCTGTTTTTGGAGCCAATCATTTTGAACCATACCCACACGACAGCCAAAAAGGAACATGGCTTCAGGAAGCCCACTTGAAAAAAAACAATATTGTCAATACATGTCAATACCCAATTGTAGATGGACTTGTAATCTCACCGATCATGGATTGGTAATAGACTGGTTAGAAAATAATGGACAGATAATCTCAGCAATTGCATTTGTGACCTGCACAACTCAGGATATATTAGTTGCAAAGATCCGATTGAGGGGGGAATAAAGTCAATCAACAAAACGTATTCATGCCTAGCTCGCTTTCAATATGAAAAATGGTGAATCTCGATTGCCAGCTCAACATTTAAACATTCACCAAGGTTCCTTACTGTCACCATCTTAGATGAAAGAACAATAATCGGAAACCATGTGTGTTTACCATCAAGTGTAGATGTTTCCTGTAGGTTTTCCCTGGTCATCCAATTCTGATAGTTGTTCTTATCTTTGTGCGTGGCTTAAACCCCAGTTTACTCAGTTTGCTCATCTAAGTACACGGTTTCATTTTCTGGGAGCCTGAAAATAGAGTAGGGGTGTACCCCATGGAAAATCTGCGGCTGTTCTCATGTTCTCCACACAGAAGTGTGGCTAGTTCTGGCTGGAAGGTGGGATAAAGCCATCTGAGCAGTGGCTCTGCCTGCATGGTTAAGAGGGATTCCCATCATGGATGATTGTAATCCTAACGTGGGTAGTATCACCCCATATTTAATCATCGATCAACCATCATGAACATCAGTTAAGTTCTATTGAGATTAAACCCCCGGATTAAATGACTACTACCCTCTGGTTATTTAACATAGCCATGGTATAGATGGCCCATTTATAGATGGTTTACCTGGGTTTATCTATGAAAAATGGTGATTTTCCATGGCAAACTGTTAGTCATAACCAGAGGGTAAATGACTACCAAACATCATCCTAATCAACCAACAGGGATTTACAGCCGGGTTTTCTGTAACAGCCAGGCTCAGCACAAACCAGCTCTCCCACAGGCTGCATTCGGAACGAGCTTCAATCTCCTCTTTCATGAGTTCCGGCAAACGACGCAAGACCAGCTCCACCGCACCCTGCAGGAGGTTTTTTTCCGAAGCAACTGATAAAACAAAAAAACATGCTAGATGCGACTCGCATTGGTAGATAGATTATATATATATAGATTAGATTGGAATTAATTTAGATTATAGATTTCATTTAGATTAGATTCTACTAGATCAGATTAGATAAACCACGTTCTGACATCTGACCATGGCACTTCCGTTGCATCCGGGTTCTGCGGCGCCCGTTTCCAGTCGCCTCAGGTTGCCTTGCGTCGGCACGAAAACTATCATCCCGACTTTGCCTTGGCGATCTCAGCGAAGCAACGGGGGTCCCAACAGCATCTTTGAAGGTCACAAAACGAAAGAATTCTCCAATGCTCTACAACTTCGTAGTATAATTAGTATACTATCATGATATCTTTGGTATCATCTAGATACTATCCCTCTACAATACAACATAGTTATATACTTGATCTTTTGTGAATTCTTAATATGGTTCTTTTCTGCCAACAAAAAATCGGAACGCACGGATCAACTCCGCATCTCCGGGGGATGACCAGATGCTGTTTGGCGATTTCCAAGTACTCTTCGGCGTCCGGATTCCTCCACGGCACGTTTTTCGAGAACAGGTTGACGTTTTTTCAAAACGAGAAAAAAGGCGCGTCCATTGGCATTTGGAAACAAAACAGCTGGTTTATTTTAAGGTTTATATCTGGTTATTATCTATCTTTATCTGCTTCAATTATCTGGTTTATCTATATGTTTATCTATGTTAGCCTGGTTATATCTGGTTCAACTATATGGTTCAACGATTTGGTTGAAACAAATAGACCAAACTATAGGGTTCGTGCTTCATCCAAGTCTCCAGGTTCCCTATATCAATTGCTGGCTCAAGCAAGGTTCAACAAATCGAGACTTCCATGGACAATGGAGCACCTGAATCTGGTTCCCTACGGATCCAAATACCTTCTTAGGAAGTGTTTGGGGTATAATTTACTATAATTTGGAGGCTTAAGTACCTTCTCAGACAGTGTTTGGATCCATAGGGGTTATATCTGGTTGGTGGTTTCAACCCCTCTGACACATATCAATCAGTTGGGGTTATTATTCCCAATATTCATGGAAAGTCATAAAAGCCATGTTCCAAACCACCAACCAGGAATGGTGTCAGTTGAAGAAAGAAACCACGCCTGCCAGGACGGAGTTTCTGCCGGTGCCTCTCGGCTTGTTCTTCCTCTTTCTCCTGGTCACAGCGCTACACCGCCCAACCAGCCAGCTAGTAAACATACAAAAAGATATGGACAACTGGCAGTTTACCAAAGGAAATGATCTATTTTCATGATGCACGGTCCATGTATATTTGCATGGATTTACTGGAGAATATATATATATATGAGTATATCCCGGTACTTAAGTTGGTTTTCCATATTTTTCCAAGACCTGCTGTGTTTTATTCCCATGAACATCAGCTCAGAAAACCATGGGAAAAGTCCCGGCCAAAGGTGACAATCTTTTCGGCCCAGCAGAACATGAACAAATCGCTTAACATTGTCAATCCTTAGGGTAGTCTAACAAAAAAAAACATTCTTTTGCTGGTTATGGTGTTTTTTTCATGACAAAAAAACGAAAGGATTAACAGATACCTATCCAGCTGGGGCTGGGGATGAGTAAAGTGTTCATAGTTCCCATTAAATCCTTGAAAACAAGTTAAAAAAAAAAAAAGTTATAACATCAATTTGAACCAGTCCAGTTGGTTGGGGATGTTCTGCTGGTCACCGGCTTCGCTATGCTTCGCTCCTCCTGCAATCTTTCAGCCTCAATGACCTTCCTTTCCTCCACCTCAGCGGTGGAACTGCCGGTGAAATCAACGCCAGCAGTTTTATATTGGCATAACTGCATAACTCTTGGATATATTCCCAGTAATATCATGCAATATCAAAAAGTCTTGAAGTGGTCATATATTATCATATATTCCTGTTGTGGCCAACCATAGCACCCAGTCCCCTGTTCGTTGTTTACTGGTTCATCCGCTGCCAGCTGGTCGGTGCTGGGATGCTTGTCCAAAACCAATCTTTCGAGCCATATATACCGATGAATCACCCAGCCATAGGAACACAGTATCCATGTTTGCCAAGCTTTCTATCATTGATAGTTCTACCCAATGGACCCTCACTCCTCCTGCAATTTGCTTAATCTAAGATACCCTGATGTGAGTTTCCTGTTGCACAATAATTATCTGTTCCCTATTCATGGCAATGCATATTTGTGTACAGTTATGGCCATTTACCAGTTATAACTGGTTATTTCTATGGGATTATACATTCTATAAATGGGGTTTGTTCAGTACTTATAACTGTTATATGGCCATAACTGTACCAAACACATGAACCTATGTCTGGAAACCAGCTTTGTTCCATCCAAGGAATTCCCGTGCCGATCCCGGGCTGGTTGCATCCAACTGATCCATTTTTGGCTGGTTAAATGACCATGGCATTCATCGGTCTTGGAAGATCTTGAAGATCAGTTTCTCAACATGTTCGATTTTCAGGGTCCAACCAACTCTCAATTTACCAGAGGGTAAATCCCATTGATCCCATTGATCAGTTCCACCATCATTAGTCACTAGTAACAACTACTAAATCACCCTTCATCACCATTAAATTACCATTAATCACCATGAAATTTCATAAACCCAAAAAAACACCATGAAATCCCCAGTAAATCACCAGGAAGTCTCATCTTGGATTGCTGTGAAACTTGGAGTTCCACAATTCATCAACAGTGTTTGCCATTTATTAGTTATAACTGGTCATGAATCTATGGGATTAGACCTTCTATATATATATATATCTATCTATAAATGGGGTTTGTTCAGTACCTATAACTGATATTTCGGGCCATAACTGGAATGGGCCCATTAAAGTCACCATGAAATCATAATCCCCAGGAAATCCCCAGTAAATCACCATTAAATCACCATGAAATGTCATTAAATGCCCTTAAATCCCCATTAATCAACATTAAATCACCATGAAATGTCATTAAATGCCCTTAAATCCCCAGTAAATCCCCAGGAAATCACCATGAAATGTCATTAAATGCCCTTAAATCACCAGTAAATCCTCAGTAAATCACCATGAAATGTCATTAAATCACCATTAATCACCATTAAATCACCATGAAATGTCATTCAA
>Ga0126342_10000306_pt1 | contig 48020 bp, 41 predicted proteins | sample Cyp1metagenome_FD_92528 | JGI IMG/M metagenome (GOLD analysis project Ga0126342, IMG submission 92528) | Coral microbial communities from Lord Howe Island, Old Settlement Bay, Australia - Cyphastrea 1 metagenome | ecosystem: Host-associated > Invertebrates > Cnidaria > Coral ...
CCTTGCCAACTCTTCGCCAATCTCTCAGAAACCCAACCAAATCCATTCAGAATCTATCAGAAACCCAACAAAACCATGGAGAATCTATCAGATACATATCATGATCCCAGCTATAGATTCCCCGAAATGATTATAGGAAGGTTGACCCCCCCCCTAAAAAAAAAATAATAATAATAAAAAATAGGGGGGGTAATTACTATTAGGCAGCCAACATTATGGCCCGCATGATAGTTGGAAGGTTGACAACGAGCAGATTTATCACTGGATATCACTGGACAAAAATCCCACTCTTGATTGGTCAACAATACTATCAGTTTCAAACCACCAGAATCTGGTGGACGAGTATTGAATCCGATGATCTCCAACAAACATAGAACAAAGAAGCCCATGAATTGAATGCCGGTTGCTTTCAATTCTTCCCATTTTCCAGATGGTCGGAAGAGCTATGAGCTCTTCCAAGCTATGAAAATTGCCCGTTTTGTGGATAGAAACAGGGTGAGATCAAATTGAACTTGAGAACAGCATGGATTATATACGTCACTTTGCAAAAAGGCAATAGTTTATATGCTATATACTTCAACTGGGATTGTTTAGCCTTGTTCAGAACTGGCCACCATAGAACTCGGTACTCTCACCATACACCTGAAATGAGATTTCTTGAGTCAACTTCATTCTGACGTCTTTTTCGTAAGAAATACAAATGCAAAAAAAATCCTGTATCATCCTGTATCCTGCTTCATATGTTCCGTACAGGGGCCGTAACACTTGACAGTGGTGGGAACCCGACCGCTGGATGCGCGTTTCCAGACTTAGGACCGGGTAGGGGTCAAACCTCGAGTGATTGTCAGACTACCTGCCGGTAATCCCCCATTTATAGTTGATTTTCCCATTATAAACCCTGAATTGTAAAGATGTTCCATGGCCATGTTTTTTCCCCAGAGGGTACATGAGAAAGTTTGAGAACCTCCATTCACTTGTTGCTTCTCAAGAAACGAAGGCCCTGGCAACCCTGATCCCAAAGGACAACTGGGGCCCGCAGTGGTCGTGTGGTCAATGCTACTTCGATTTGCCAAAGAATGCAACTTGAGGACGTCCCATCGTGGGAAAGGGTATGACTCCACTGATCCCCATCATACTTGGACAAACACACACACACATATATATATATGTATATAAACATCTATATATATATATATGTAAATACACACACACATATATATATATATATATATTTATCCCTAGAAGTCAGTGGTCCTACTTTTTGAGGTCCCAGGAATGTCCGAAAATCAGCCACATGTACTTTTTAGGTCTATGGTCCTAAAAAGTACATCTTCTCTAGCCATGTCTGATGCTGTTTGGCTAAAGGGATTGCCACATCATGGCCATAAATGGCCAGAGCATTGAAAAAACAGCGCATGTTGGAATATGAAGCAAAGCTGTTCCATGATGACATTTTCGGCCCAACACATCGTCATCCCGGCTTCGACTTGCCATATGGCAATATAATTCTAGATTTTGCCTGCGGTTTGCACTGCTGGACCCACGTGCACGTGCATGCACCGAGTCAAAAAGCCGATTTATTGGCAAGTGCAAGCAATTAACGCGCGCACATAAATCGTGAGCAATCGTGAGCAATCGTGAGCTTGAGCAGCCGTGAACATATAGAAAGTGGGCCTAAAAAGTAAGGTCCCAGGACCTCAAAAGGAACGTTTTCGGCAATTATAGCAACAATATATATAGAGACAAAAAATATGAGAGATCGTGAGCAACCGTGAGCAACCGCCAGCAATCGCCAGCAATCGTGCGTAACAGTTTCTGCCAAATTGCTGGCGATTTTTTCAAGATCGCTCATAACATGGGGTCGCTTTGAGGGTTCTGCTCACGCGATTTTAAGATCGAACGTCTTAGTTTTAGGTTTGGGCTGTACGTGCCATGGCGGATAGCGAGATTCAGAAGCTTTTATAGCTGAAGGGAAAAAAAAGCAGGTGAGTTCTCTCATATCGCAGCCAGGGAGGAAAAAGAAGTAGCTCTGCAGGTTGGAAACCTGCTTTTTATATCTTTTATAGGGATGACTCATGGATAAAAATCTTGATCTAACACCTTGGCAGTCAGAATTCGGCAATGCTATAAAACATCAGTGCGTAGAAATTCGGCAATGCTAAAAACCTCGGCGAATGTACCACTTTTCCTAAGGACCTACTTTTTGAGGTCCTAAGACTTTTAGGGTATGGCTCTCATTATTGTTCAAAAGGTATGGGGTTATTCTTGTATCTTTGTCTAACATATCAACACATATCCGATAGCCATGAAAACACCCGAAATCCAACTCTATCTCAGCAGAATCTCATGCGTATTTCTGAAGTAAAACACATTGCCAGAAGGGTGTAACCTCTTTGGCCATACACTATAGGTTTCTTTCGTCCCTTCCAAGGCTAGTACGCACATCCCAGCAGGTCTGCCTTCGTATGGCTCCGTGTCCAGCTTACGGACATTTATCCTGCCGTCCTAGCGCAGTGCAGTGCAGTACTAAGCTCCCCACACATGGGGCCCACATGGAGTTAGACGATAACCCAATACTGCGTACTATGGTTGAGGATAATACTATAGTGGAGGTATAGGATATCAATGATTGGGATATGAAACTATGCGGAATTATACATGGATATCATTTTAATGGGATTGAGACTCATAATCAATCAATCTATTTTGGACGATTTCATTTCACCCGTTGAACAACAAAAATCTAACTACAGTATACGTGTCCAATCCTTCGCCCAGTTGTACCTCTATGTACCTCTACACCAGAAAAAATATCCTGCAACTCACAAAGATCGAAAAATTGTGTGGACAAGAGTGAGGTGTGTGGAAAGTGTAGTAGGCATAGCGGCATATTATTAATGATCCTTCACGTGGAGATGGGTCAAAACCCTGGTGCTGTTTTTGTTGGTGTTTTACGTGTTTTTGTGTAAAGATAAAAAACCTGAGTGTTGAAAAACCATTGCTGGACCATCAGTGAGTTTGATAGAGGCCTGCTACAGGAAGCAAGTCTGCATACATCTGGGTAAATTACAATATTTCACTAACCTGAATTAAGGCCATTTGGGGATGATTTCCCTTATTAACCATGATTCCAGTGAGGTCGCAGTGAGGTCGCAGTGAGGTCGTTATACTTTACCCAGATACATGTATGACCGTCAATCAAATGCCATCAGATCGGTGGATCTTATTTTTCTTTTTGGTGGCAAAGATCGGAAATTCTTAAGGTCCCTAATGATACATGATACAAAGCACATGACTGGGTTTTGACATGCTTTACGTGAGACATTCTAAAACATCATTACCCAAACCATCAGCTCCACCATTTAGGTGTTTCTCAATATTGCGTTAATTACCCCAAACCATTGTTCAATTTCTCCTTTTTCAGTCGAGGTAATAACCGGCCGTGTAATGACCTCGCTGCTTTTTTGATGTTTGCATTTGTCTGTTTTTTTCAAAACACAGGTTTTGAGCATGACTTTATAGAATTGCTTGTCATTTTGAGCATGACTTTATAGAATTGCTTGTCACATCATGTTGTCTTTCAATGGTCTTTGCACGACTTTGGAGGCTCCTTATGGTTTCCTCCCACACCTGCCAGTCTTTTCAAGTTAAGAGCACAGGTTCAAGAGCGTGGACGACGTGGCATGACCAAGTTCAGAACATAGCATCGAGAGCGTGGACGAAGTCATATGACGAACTTAAGAGCGTAGCGTCCAGAGCGTGGACGAAGTTCCATGACCAAGCTAACAGCAGCGTAACATCTCAAAAGCACGTTGGAGGAATGAAGGCAATAGGACGTTATTTGCCTCCCCTCATCCCTCCAACCCCCCCACCCCACTAACGGCAAAAAACAACCAAAAAATCCCAGCTGCTGGCTCAAATTAAGCAGCGTAACACCACCAAAAAAAAACGCGGGTTGTCAGGCGGTCCGTTCGCTCAGAGGACCAATGTTTAATGATTTGGAGTAGCCACTTCAAGAAAAACATGAAAGAACCAAATATTGGGGTACAATGCACCATTTGGCGTTCTAAAACACCCCAAAACAAATGTTGATTTACCTCAGATGCCCAATGCCCAGATCTCCACTCTTTTTGGTTGGCCGATTGGCCGCATGTCACTGCCCAGCCCCCCAGCCCGATGTCCATGTCATGATCGATGCCCTCGATGCCCTTGAACATCTTCTGGGCGCACGGCGCACGGACGATTTGGCCGGTGGCCAAATGTTTAGCAAATGATTCAGAGCAATCGACTTTGGAGATAAACCACGATTTTTAACCACAACTACTTATGTAGATTAAACCACTGTAGCCGGGGTGAATAATTATCTAAGGGCAGTAAGAACATGTGAAGCCACGATCCAAACTTCGACTACGCACACACACACACCAAACAGTCCTGGTCGGACTTGTATCAACCCAATAAAACTGTATCTTGGCAACGTTCATCCATGACAAGATATATAAATGTTGTTCACAGTTCAATCTGTGAAACAAACCATGAAAGTCTGGATCATGTACGGTATCCTCTGAAAATATTTATATGTTGTTCTAAATTCTTTGATATGATGACTTATCTTAATTCTACATATTTTTGCCACATTATGCCGCGGCAACCCACAAAAACCATCACTTTGTCAATAATCGCCCGCACGCGTCCCCGACGCAATCGGCACCCTAATCGGCTCCACATCGTTCACTTCATCCACTTTGCCGATCTTTACCAAGATGCCCAAAACAAACCTTCGACAGCGAGGAAATGTCATGTATCTGCAACGTTTTGGGGATGTTGTAATGTTTCTCTTGGCTTGAAATGTCAATGTTCAAGTTGCAAATGCAAAGGAGAAGACCAGGCGAAAGAGCATCTTTTCCTCTCAGAATCCGCGAAAACTTATCTTCCCCTTCGGTAATAAATCCAGCATGGTTCATTCCTGACAGGGAATCTGCATCGATTGTTATTGTCACTTATGTTTTTTTCCTTGTGAAAGGCCAGGTAAGGAATAACCAACACCTTCGTTCAACCACAGAAACACCAAGCTAAAATCCAGTCAACCTGGTGTGCTCAACCCTTCAACAGCTGATCCTTTCCAGCGTGAAACAATGCCTGCCGAAAGGATCAGTCACGCATGAACCTACCTGAAGCTGCAGGATTTTCATGGATTTTCGAGATGTGATTTGTCCCGGTACTGTGTTTTTTGCAGGACCCAAGAACCAGAAGCGATTGTAACTTCTGATAAGTGGGGTAAAGATTTTCAAAATTATCGCCGGGTGAACTAACCACAATTTGAACCTTAATGATGTCAAACAAATCGACTAACTTCAGATGGACCCACATAAACTGATCACACACACGCACGTCAATTTGCAAAGCAACTGGTTTCTCCAAGCAACTCTGCTTCGTCGACACTGCCAGTATCGTCTGCATCCAGATCAGTCAAAGTGGCCTGTGCTGCGAATGCTGGGCAACAAATGGGTCTGTCAACACGGTAGCCCCAAAATTAGTAATCTGGATTTCCTTGTATTGTGGGGAGCCATATTCTATCATATTCTTGTATGAACCCTATGGATCAAACAAAATCAGTGGCTGTTCACATCAAACTTGCCGGTCAATGGATGCTCATCCATCTGTTGAAACAGTACAACCCCCGAACAAATTAATTTCCAAGCATCATTTATGGTCAGTTGCATATTAATCTAAATATAATAAGTTATCTTCCCATATTGTGCATTGTTAAATCCCATTGATCGTTAAATCCCACTCTAAATCCATTTAGATAACTCCAGCGCTTTCTGGAGTTATATCATTTTTACATTTATCATCATTACATTGCTCAGTTACTATAGTTACTATAGTTATTATTATTGTGAAATCGATCATTCGTTAATATAATTTGACATATGCATTCCTGGTTGGTGGTTTCAACCCCTCTGAAAAAAAATTAGTCAATGGGAAGGATTATCTCATATATTATGGAAAATAAAAAGCCATGTTTGAAACCACCAACCAGATTCCCATGACAAATCTTCCATCAGATAGTAATCATCAACACGCCAGCCACTCCGTTTCAACCGGACGCCTTCTCATGACATTTCTTGAACTGAAACACCTGGGTCAGCCTCGGCTCTGGGACAAGTAACCGGGTCCACCACTAAAACGACTCACATATGTTGACATGTGATTCTGATGGCGCGTAAAAAACCAAGGAATCGCTACTTAACCATCAATTATGAGGATTGCACTAGAACGTCTATCTGAAAAATAATGGACCATGGAGCTGATTGGCCAATAAAGTTGCAAAACATGGCAAAACACATAGTGAAACCAACCACAGTTGGGGATAGAATAGCGAAACAAGGCACATTCTGCACATATATTTAAATTCAAACAATGATTGGATAATAGCTAATGGGATCTATCATGGGATATCCAACAACATGGAATTAAACCAGCCATGCTTATGCCGAGATAAAGAAGTACATAGCCAAGAGTATGGTATGGGTTTGACCAGAAATGCGGATTACGCCCCAATATACGTATGGCAACGTGGTTTAAAACCCCAGGATGTTCTGGATTTCCCCAACATTTTCAGCCAGACCCGCATGCACAACAAATGACAACCAACAACCACCAATCAGGCGGCAACCCTGGTGGGAAACCCCACTGCCCACACTAGGCTTTTCTGGTGGGATTTGACCATATTGTATATGCCAATAAAGAAAAACACAGGAACTCACTATAGTGGCAAACACATGCAGAAACATCCCGGGGATATTGTCTGAAACAAAATATGTTCCTTCACCAAAGCGCCAAGATGATTTGTCAATCTGATTTTTATGCAATTTTGGGCGACCAATTTGACATGCCTTTCTTTTCTTTCGCACAATTTGAGAAAATATGATTCTGATGGATAAATCTGGACACTTCCGTCAGCGCGCTCTTTGTTTCACCTCATCAAGAGCGTGTTGCAAGTTGCTTGCGAAAGGGAAGGACGTAGCATCAAGAGCCTGTTGCAAGTTGCTTGTGAAAGAAAAGAGCGTAGTATCCAGCGCGTGTTGCCAGATGTTTGTGAAAGTTAAGAGCGTAGCATTAAAAGCATGCAGCATGTTGCAAGTTGCCTGCGAAAGAAAAGAACATAGCATCAAGAGCACGTTGTCAGTTGCTTGTGAAAGTAAAGAGCGTGTCGTCCAGTGCGTGTTGCAAGCTGCCTATGAAAGTCAAGAACGTAGCATCAAGGGCGCGTGTTGCCAGCTGCTTGTGAAAGTCAAGAGCATAGCATCTAGTGCATGTTGCAAGCTGCTTGTGAAAGTTAAGAGCGTAGCATCAAGAGCGTGTTGCAAGCTGCTTGTGAAAGTTAAGAGCGTAGCATCAAGAGCGTGTTGCCAGCTCTTCGTGAAAGCTCAGAGGGTAGCAACAAGATCGTGTTGCAAGTTGCTTGTGAGAGTTAAGATATTCGCATCTAAGAGCGTAGCAACAAGTGATCCCATCAAAACACAAGTGAACAGTACGTTGTTGGCACCCCCCACCCCCCACTCAGATATGCTAACATGAGAGGCATCACGTCAAAAACGGAAAGGTGTTTTCCCTCCGCTGTCAAAAACATCGTTTTCACAGGCACAACAGTCTCCCGTGAAGATTGTGATGACTCTGCAACATCACGTTCAATTAAGGCTATGGATAAAATGTTTCTTGGATACACTGGCAGGATATGATTTTCATAGCTGCTTATACTAAGTTATTTAATGCATTCCTCATTTAAAGGAAAACGGCCACAAAAATCTTCGGAAATTGAGTCACTGGTTTTTCAGGAAATCAAGCGGGATGACCGGACACGCTGCCAGGTTTGATGACCCAGGCGCATATCTTTCCGTTTCTTTCTCAGCTCTGTGATGTCTTCAATCAAGGCCGCCAGCCTCACTGGACGATGAAAAAAACTCTGGGTGGCCACTGTTGGGTGCGTCGATGGGGAAAATTGCGCAGAGAAATGAAGAATAACAAGTGTGGAACTGAATCGGCCCACATTTTCTTGCATCTCACTTTCTCCAATATTAAAAAGTTTTGTGCCTATTTGGACAACCCTCACTGAATTGAGAGGCGACCCGTCTTTACAGAAGAGTATCTCATTTTTTGGGTTGGCCGCGGTCATTCATCAGCTGGGACCGCCAAACTTCCATGTCAAGTTTATGGAATGTCGCCATAAATTTGCTGGGATCATTTCATATCGAATCAATTCCGTTGACCCTCCTCAGACCTATCAACATACACAATGTTCATTCCCAGATTCGAGTTTGTTTAGCCCATGTTTACAGCTAGGTATACAGCTAGGTACACATGGGTACCCTCAGACCCATCAAAATGCATGGTTTCATCAAAACAATTGAGTATGTGTTCCCCACATATCTTTCAAGCTGAGGGTCAAGCTACCGCCCCCCCACAACAACTTCTACTCTTACCCTGCAAAGCAAATGAATTTCAATCTTTTCAGACCGTGTCTACGGGCAACAAACAGCTCACTACAAGTCATCCCATCCCGGATTGGACTCACCTCGAAAACCCACGGTTTAGGGATTTCCACCCTTTTTTGGGGGCTTGAAGGCTTGAAGACTCACCGAGTCGGTTACGCCCTTTTCAGAAATCCGTCACCTCCGGTGCTTGACCGAGCCGCAAGCTGACAGACAGGAGAATGTGTAGCGACGCCCAGGCCATGGCCCAGGCGTTGCTTTTGGACACTGAGACGTCACCATAGCCTGAAAAACCGGAGAAACCGGTGGAGTTCATCGGCCAAAATGATGCAACAATGCGAATTTGCGTAAGAAATTCTCAAAACTTCACCAGCAAAAATGTGGTGTGGGTGCTTAACCACCAAAAAGAGAAGTTTTTTCAGCAGCAAAGCAGTTTGACCCAACGAGGGTTGAACCATGTTGAATCACCCAACAAAATTTGGAATCAGCTCCCCACAGAAGCAGATTGCAGACCTTGAGGGGAAAGGGTCCAGGCATGAACCTTGGGGCTCAATGTCCCCAATCGGGATTTTATAGTCAAGGTTCTTAGTCAAGCAACATACCCGACATGACAGTCTAGCCTAAGGATATCGAAGGAAGTTTAGAAGTCAAACTTCCGACAAAATGGACAGATGAAAAAGCAGAGGTGGGAAGAGTCAGAGAAGAGAAGAGAAGAGAAGAGAAGAGAAGAGAAGAGCAGAGCAGAGCAGAGCAGAGCAGAGGAGAGGAGAGGAGAGGAGAGGAGAGGAGAGGAGAGGAAGGAAGAAGAAAAAAGGAAGAAGAAAGAAGGAAGAAGAAAGAAGAAAGAAGAAAGAAGAAAAAAAAAAGAAAGAAGAAAGAAGACATAATAAATAATAAAGAAGAAAAAAGAAAGAAAATCAGAGAAGAGAAGGAGTTAGAAGAAAGAAGATGCCGGTGGGCGAAAAGGTAGAAAAGTAGCGAATCACTGTGTTTTTCCAGAGATGAACAATTGCACGCCGTTGTGGCGCGAAGCACATTTCCGAGTCAAAAGTGCCAAAAACTACCGGTGCCGGACCACTTTTGGACGTTCAGATCTCGTTTCGTGTGGCAGGCGCACCCTTTTGCACCTTGTCAAAAGTGAGAAAAACGTGAGGATTTTGTAGCAGTTTCAAAAATGTTGGCAGGTGTGGGACTTTTGAGGAGGGTCTGTAAAGATGCATTTCCCGGGGCAGGCGCAGAACAAGAGACATGTTCATCAGAGATGTTGCGAGGTCAGGGCGCTGATTTCCTGAGATGGGTTGCATTTTGGTGCATCAGACCGTCAGGTTTGCTAAGATGATGTTGCGTGACAGGTGCAGCACTTCGTATGACTTGGCATCACTTTTTTGCGGCAGGCGCAATACTTTAGATAGGTGGAGCGGAAAAATCGCAAAACGCATTGGTACGAGGCCGTCAGCTTTGCACTCAACTTTCCATTTTTGAAGGAAGTCTCGCAGAATTGCTTCTTTTTTGATGATGTCAACTTAAAAAATTGAGGACGTCTCGCAGAATTGCTCTGTTTGTGACGTTGTCAAGTTGAAAAATTGAGGAAGTCTCGCAGAATTGCTTCCTTTTCAAGCTTGCAGATAGACAGGTAGACAGATAGAGAAATAGATAGATAGATAGATAGATAGATAGATCGATCGATAGATAGATAGATAGATGGCTAGGTAGATAAAAAGATAGATCGATAGATAGATAGATAGATAGATAGATTAGATAGATAGATAGATAGATAGATAGATAGATAGATAGATAGATAGATAGATAGATAGATAGATAGATAGAAAGATAGATAGATAGATAGATAGATAGAAAGATAGATAGATAGATAGAAAGATGGCTAGATAGACAGAGAGGCAGATAGAGAAATAATCAGATAGACAGATAGATAAGCAGATATAGAGAGAGACAGATAGATAGACAACTGCAACTACACTACAACTACAACTGCAACTGCGCTACAACCTCAACTACACTTCAACAACTACAACTACAATTACAACTACAACAACTTCAACTACACTTCAAGTCACTTCAGCTACAGCTACAATTACAATTACCAGTACACAACACTACGACTACGACTACAGCTACCACAACAACTACAACTACAGCTGCAACTGCAGCTACAACGACGCTACAGCTACAACTACAACTACAACTCACAGCACAACTACAGCTACTACTTACTACACAAAAAATCAACTACACTTTAACTGCGCTACAACTACAACTACAACAAGGACTACAGCATTGCAACTTCAACAACATCAACAACACTATATCTACAACTACAATTACAATGCACTTCGCTACACCGCACTACATCCTGCAGTTGTGGGTGATGTGACCACTGCAACCACTCCCAAAAACACAACCACCTTCGGTCCATCAGTGGATTCGCTCTGCCATCCATGCATCACAACAACTCACCTCTCCTATAGTTTCCTATCTTTGAAACTTCCGCCACCGCCTTGCGCGGCACTACTGGTAGGAAATGCATCTGTCAATGGATACGGATGAGGATTGTCCATTGCCAGGTTCGAAAACCGACACATCTCCGTTTTGGATACTATTTTACAGGCAATTTGCTGGTGAAATCAAGCACCCCGGCCCTGCCAACGTTTTCTTGCGGCGCGCCTACGGTGGTTGCTGTGACCATCACGTACCAAATCGCCGTTTGAAGGTCCCAGTCAGGTTCCACCTTGACAGCAGAGGGCGCCATCTTAGCACCGATGATCAGTCGGCCTTAGGACCTTTCAACTACAGGCGTCAACAAACAAGATGTGGAAAAAAGAGCCACAAACAAGTTAACGTGCCTGGACATGGGGTATCAAAATAGTGATTTGAAGGGGGAGAGTGATGAATGACCATCAATTTTGGTGGTAATCTATTTTCTTTTTTTTCGAACACCCAAGTCCTGGGGCGAACGAAAACCCATAATTGCTGTAATGACATGCTCAAAATTCTGCGTCTACCTGTCCAGAGTCAAGTCTGATTGCTGACCTGAAAACATCCATTCCAAGAATGTTAGTCAACTGGGGATCATCCGCGTGAAACATCTACAAACAAATGGAGCACCAAGGGGAAATCCATGGAACAAAAAACACATGTTGGCAGAATTTCCCCCAAACCTACCCATCATTTACGATGTGGTAAATGAAAGGTCGCGACCGACATCCAGATATATTCCATGAATATTCAAATGATTTTCCCTATGAAAGTATCCCTATCATATTCCCTCATTCTGGTGAGATGGCTATATATCCTAAGCCCCTTTGGGGAAAATTCCCCGCTATCCTATATCTGCTTGATCTTGAAACGTTCACAGCCCGCAGCTCCACACTCCGACCCAGATGAATATGGCAGCGGAGAAGAATTGAAAGAGCAGCAAAATAGTGATAGGACCTGAGCCAAACATGGCTGACATGGCTGCAATGTTTCATGTTGGATCTGTCATTGCATCAAACATGATTTAATATGATTTATAATTACCGTTGTTATATGCAAACATGGTTGGTGGTGATTCCAATCCATAGCTTGACTCATGCAACTGAGCCAATGCTTAGGTTACCGGCTGGTGCCGTCAACGCAAGTAATGGTTGCATGCAAAACGCATTCCACATTTATCGGTTTACAGTAGCCAACCATTCACCACAGCAGACTGAATCACCAACCACTACAGGGTTCAGGCAACAATATGGCCAGAACAATCCCTGGAATACACAAAAAGTTACTGAGTGATTTTGAATCTCAGAACATGTATACCCAGTGATTCTGCTCAATACTGAGGTCGGCTGTGGTTACTTGGGAATATGAACTGCTTTCCACCCTCATTCCTCCCGCATTCTTGGGTTGGTCGCTTTCGCCTGCGAGTCCCTTGTAAAAGTTTCCCCATGAACTGCAACCATCATTCACATAAGTTATTGGCCCAACTTGGCTCAGGGGACATTTCAGGTACAAAGCTAAACTGGAGCTCCCTATAAAATGGTGCCTACCATATGTAAGGTCTATGTAAGGTAATATTGAGGGAATGTACCCAACAAATATTGTTTTATATGGCGCGGTACCTCCAGTTTAGGTACCTGCGGCCATTGAGTATAATGATAGTTGGGGAAATTCCCATTGAGCATATTTTGTGGATACCCCACTATATTCCCACGACACATCCCATCGTAGATGGTGAAATTGGTACTACCTACCTTGGTACATACCCTCTGGTAAACTAACATAGCTATGGAAAATCACCACCTTTAGGTAAATCAACTAAAAATGTGTCATTTTCAATAGCTATGCAACAAATTACCAGAGGGCACTCATAGTTGGGCCCATCTTTGCAGCCCCAGCACCCACCAGCCCCTTGGTGTAGAAAATCAGCGGCCTCCGAGGAGCCTCGAAGCGAAGCTGGAAAATATGTCCGGTGTTGTCGTCTGCGAGGGGCGTTTTTGGGTTCACATACGTTAAACCTTTAAAAAAACATTGGGCATGATTGGCTTGGATCATCTGAAAACATTGAAAACACTTATGAAAATTGGCGGCAATAGCGCGCTGGAATAGTGCAATACCGGCGCACGAGGTCTTTCCCCAGCACCATCTCAACACCTTGAGGGTGACTGATCTGCAACGGTCACTCAATAGTCCACCAGGCCAAGTAGTCATTTTGAACTGCCACTTTCCTGTCTTTCCATGAATTATTCCTCCCCATTTTGGGTATGGGTTAGTTCACACTGTACCCTTGTTTTCACTCCCCACATGTTTGGGCCATCAACAAATCACCAAGACACTTCGATCTTGTGAGAGCCCGTCTCGTCTGTGAAAGGGACATACCTCGACACGAGACTAGAGTTGAGTGGTTCAATGGTGAGAATGCTGCCCATGACAATCGTCCGGAACCCGGAAGTTTTCTAACTAAACTTCCTTTGATGACGGTTTGTCAAAATGTCTTCTCCATTCTTCTCCTGGTTTGGCTGATAAGTCGTAATTCCTCATGATAGACGTTGTAGCTAAAACCTGCAGAATGCTAACGTATGTCTACATGAAGTGAATATTTTTCATCTGCTGCAGGGCTTGTCGCTGCCTTGCTGTGACTGCTGCTTTTGTCAAACAAACAAGATAAACTACAAGTTCTCTGGTGGCGCCTGGGTCACGGGTCAGCCAAAGCCACTTTTTGAAACTTTTGCTAGCGCATTGCTAGCGAAGATCTAGCGAGCAAAATTTGCTAGCGCTGCCTTTCAGAATTGGTGAATTTAGTTGCGTGCCGCCTCAAAGCGAAGAGGAAAAACCAGTAGGTCCAAGCACACTAACTATCAGCAACTGGTACAAAACTTCTGTCAACTATTATTGGCAGATTGTCATATATATATATATATATATATATATGTAAGTGAAGTGCAAAGACGGACCCCTTTGGAGAAAAAATGCTTGAAATAGTATGATGCCCTCTGGAATTTTAACAGTTTGCTACGGTAAATCACAATTTTGAACAGGCAAATCCTCTACAAATGGCTTATTTGTTTTGTAGCTATGGAACAAATTACCGGAGTAACTCTGGTCGTGACAAGGTTTGCCTTGGCTGGGCATGGCAGGGCGACGCCTATATGGATTGAAGCTGCGGCGATCCTTGAACTTAGCCGCCGAACTTCGTGACCGAAGTTGAAACGACGGGAATGGGATATCATCACAAAGTACCACTGCACCCGCACAAGAAGGATTTTCGACGCTTTTCCATGGTTTTTGAGACGTCCTCCGGCTTTTTGGCAATTTGGCTCAAGGGGCACACAACCTGGCTCAATTCTACCCAGCCCAACTTAACTTGGAGAAAAGGGCCTGAAACCCGTGCATGCAATTTAGATGTCATATGCTGGAGTTGCATGGATTTACCCTCTGGCAATCTAAGATAGCTATGGAACCATGGCGCATGGATGAATATGGATGATTTAACTGTTACACATGGTGATTTGACATAGCCACAGGACCAAACAGTCATCATGCCATTTTCGCCATGGTTCCATAGCGATGATTGCCAAAGGGTTGCTCTCCAAAGAGCCGGCCAAATATCACCGGCCGTTAATTTCATTGGATTGGTTGAAGGTAAAAATCTACAGGAAACCATGGGTGTTTACAATGAAATACGGCGGTTTCCTGTAAATTATCCTTAAGCCAATCCAATGATAGTTCCACTTGAATCAGTTTAGTAACAATTGGTGGGTCTGAACATGGTGCATACATATCTTTCAAAATTGCTATTCAAATTTGATGACCATCATTTTGGACTTGGGAATATCATTTTCAGACAAACCCATATGTTCCACCATGTGAAGTGACCCCGGTCATTTAGCCAACATCAAGATAACCTGCCTAGCTGGATGTTTATCCCTCAAAGCTTGATACCCAATCTTTCGTTACCAGCCAGCACCCCACAACCTCCTCCAAAAAAATACATCTGGTGCCAAATCAAACCAGCATTCTGCCAATTTCCAATTGCCAAAAAAATGTCATCCCCATAATCAAACATTTGGATTCCATGGCGCCACTGATGTGGACATGGTTTCGTTTGGGGGTTCATGATCGGAAGGGATTATATATACATATATATATAATTCCCAATTTATGAGGTGTATCTCCCCATTGTTTAATATATTACCCTTTGGTAATTTAACATAACTATGGAAAAACAACATTCATTTACCCATTGAAAATTGTGATTTTCCATAGTTATGTTTGTTTACCAGAGGGTATTTCCATAATACCATCATCTGCCTGCAGAGACCCCACGACTCAGCCGACGTTTTGGCCCAAGCGGCTGCGGTGCCCATAGGTCGTCCGCCAAGACGCGGGTCCGGTCGAAGAGCTGGGCGGGCGAAGGTCCCATCGAGCGGGGGATGGACAGGATATCCCACCTATAAACTCTTGATAAAGTTGGCTACTTACATAATGGTGATTAATGATGATTAATGGCTATTAATGTCTATCAATGAGTTATTAGTGGATATTAATGGTGACGAATCTTGGCAAAACAATGCCATAAACCACCCATGACTGGGAACGGTTTATATCATCTATAAAAATGGTGATCTGGGGGATGGTTTGTTATTTTGAAGGGAAACTCCAAAACTTAACATGATTTGAGATTCAATCTCAAAAACGGATACATTTGGTTGAGAGTTTTGAAAGGAAATCCCACCACCAAATATGGCTTTAGCAATCAATCGTATGGAATTATGTAAAACTATTGATGGGAAATGACTGGACTATTCAAATATAAATATAAATATATATATATATATCATATATACATGGAGTTGAAGGGACATAAACCTTACGTGATAATACTATAGTTTTATCCTTCCATGTATAGTGGGATGTGAGATTTTTGAAGAGATATGGGTACAACTGATGATACAACATGTTATATACAACTGTACAAAACGGTTTGTCATCCTTTTTTTGGGGTCACCAGTTTCTTTTAAATCCATTCCCCCTATTCCTAAACGTACCCCCAAATATTAAAGGGCCGGGGTCCATTTCCAATTTTTGGATTTTGTTGGTTGTGGCCAATTTGATGTTTAATTTTCCCTTAGAAAACAATTTAAACATCAAGGTTCAATTTGAAGGTTAACCCCGGGGATTCTTTTTATTAAAGAACATCTGCTAAAATAATCGCTTTTTTTTTAAACAAAAATATGGTTTTGCTCTTTTATATTGAGGGAAAGCTTCGAAATCAAATTTGTGGCAAACAATATATGTTAATTACAGTTTACCATGGAATTTTCTCGATTCTGAGATCGAAAATGTCTTTCTTAAACAAGGTTTTGATTGTATTATTAGGGGAAAGTTTTGAAATCATTTTTATGGCAATAATTATTAAGTTAGATTTTCAAAAGGGACTTGATCAAGTTTCACATGGGCATCTTTATCATGTTTTTTTTAAGGTCTTTATTTGATTACAAGGGGGGAGCTTCTCACACTAAGACTAAATACCCCGTAATAATCAAAACTATTCCGCTTGCTTATTATTTCGTTATTAGGGGGGAAGGGCGTTTAGTACTTGGGGAACAGGATTCTTGCTATATGTGTAGTACTGGTATACTTCCAAAAATAGCATGGTTGGATTGAAACTTCACCGGAATAGTCAAGTGGGCAACGCCAGGATTGAATGGGTCTGAACAAAACCGTCTTGGGCTAAACCCAAGCTGGAATATTTCATGGGAGACTTCGGCAAAAAGCATTCAATGATATTCATTTTACCAAAAGCTGCTACACATACAATTTATGTGACCAACAATGATTTGCCGTGTATTCTGTACTCTCGCGTGCTGTATTTACGTAAAACATGTTAATGGAAAAAAAACAATCCTACCAGTATGACTTCTTCAAACAACTGACTGCGGTGCACTCAAAACATTAAGCCATCTCCAACTCTTCCAGAAAGGGGTTGGATCGTAGGCGGGTGGTGGCATAAGCTGATAGTATGGGGATACTGAATCACAATAGAATACTCAAGAAAATGGGCGACTTGCTACCACAAAATGACCAGAAGACACGGCTGCACCAACATATCTTAACAAAGTGGTATGCCAGTGTGCACTACTCACTGTCTCACTCTCCAAAAAAGGACCGAAAGCAAGTGCTATGTTGTTATTTTTTTTGAGGACTTACAAAGTCCAACGTATACACAAACATTAAATGCTGCCGAACACATAGCACATGCATATATGAGTCACACACACGGACACGCATGGTGGGGAATAGAAACCTCCCTCAGTTGGTGGTTTGTGGATCCCGTGTTAAAAGTTTGAATGTAATCGAATGTGAAATCTATGTAAACCCGAAGCACTAAAACTGATTGGTGGTTCCCAAGCCACCTGAAAAATAGTCATTGGGAATCGTCATCCCATTTTGACGGTAGAAGTCTGTTCAAATGAAGCAACCCACCAGAAAAACATATACGGAGTTCAAAGTGTAAAGTTTAATGTCGCAAACCCAATCCCACACCATCCGTAAAAAACGACCAGAAATCGGTGGTATACACCATCCCCAAAATAGTAGTTGTTCATGGCATTGGGTTTAACACATTAGCGGCAATAGCCAACAAACATGGGGAAACCTAGTGTGGCTGCCTGGCTGACCTTTCCATGGCTTCAAGGGACTGGCTTTGCAAAGAGGCCCATGACGCCGCCAACTTGAACGAAGACCAGAATGATTCCTTGATATTCTCGACACCCCATTGCGAGGTAACGCGGCAAACACATACTATCCCCCCAAACCTTACTCATGTTTTTTAGCCAACATCTTAAAATTATGTTGACCATAAATTTCAAAGAAGTCGCAAACGAACCTTTAGATAAAACAGGTTTAATGCTGGATTTACGGTATTGATTCTCTAAGTCTGGGTCCATTACTCATAGACTATCCATATCCATGAAAGGGATGGTCATCCGAGATCAGAATCCTGCAGGGAATAAGCTACAGTGACGATCTTGGAATTTTTTTGAGAATCCCACAGGAATGGGATCGTCAATGCATGTCAATATCAATATTTCCATAGATGGGGATACTCCAAAAGGGATGGTTTATAATGGAAAATCCTACCTCCATTTTAGGAAACCTTCATTTAATGACCACTGATCTTTGCGGCTTAAGCTTTCAATATTCAACGAATGAAGAATTTGAGGCAGCGGCTCAAAGCCTCAGTGAATGGCAAACATGGGATCGTTTGGCATGCATAGTAACTGTCCAATCAAGTCTTAAGTTGATTTCAACTAAAACTATCTTATGCCCCTTGTGGCTTGACTTGAACTTGTGGAAATTTGTCTGGCCACGTGCGTGCTGTACTTTTGGATCGCGGAAATGGCCAAAGAACAACAATCATTGACCCACTTAATTAAGGATGCAGTCCAATTAAAGTGGGTATATAACCACCTTGATTTATCTGGTTGTTATCCCAGCTGATGGCGATTTAAATCTCATGGGCATACCCATTCCCATGTTGTTCACCAATCGCTTTGCCCAGCACATGCGTCACAGCGAGGAACCAACTAAAATAAAGGCCACGCCCACCAACCGCGAATACCAGATCTCAGAGCCGCTTCGTGGGGGCCAGTGGGGAAACACGGGATGTTTTGCCATGAGATGACGATGATTCTGGGAACGCTGTATTAGTACAGTACATACATACTACGTATTTATTAATACTAACCTGAAAAGTGCGGCCATTTGGGATAATTTCCCCTGCTAGCCATCACCTATGGCGAGGTCAAATGGGGTCGTTAGCATTTCCAACAATGACGATTGAAAAGGGGATTCGTTTTTTGGATCATCAAAACAATTAGATTGTTGAAAAGTGTCGCCAATATGTTTTGCATATGGCTGTTGTGATTTTGATTATTCGTTGCACGTCTTGTCTGCTATCGGTTGTTACATCTGTTTTTTGTCCGAAGACCATGCCATTCCATATTGTCAACGGGTTTCAACCCATCCGAAAAATATAAGATGCAATTCTCCCAGCGAGAGCAAGAAAATTAAACCATGTTTCACACCACCAACCAGATTATCATGCCGTGGGAGATTTCATGGTCACTCTGAAATTCACAACGCAACTCTCCACATCCACCATGTGGACCCGAAGCCATATAGGGGAGCTCCAGCGCACGGTTCGAACAGTATCGCGAGCACCAGATCAGGCTGGGAACACACGGACCCGAATACATGCAAGAAAGAATGTCGGAACACCTGCCAGAAGGATTCATGTCATAAAATGTCAAAAATCCAGACACGATCACAGAGAGACTGTCACAATAGGTGCCAGATATAGGTGCCAGATATAGATGCCAGAGCAATACCAGCGTAGGTGCCAGGTAGAATGCCAAAGAGGATGTCAGAGTAAATGCCAGATCGAATGCAAGAATGTATGCCAGACAAATGTCAGAATACATGCCAGAAACAACTGCCAGATAAAATACAAACAAAAGATGCCAGATAGAATGCCCGAAAATATCAGAACAAATGTCAGAATACATGCCACCAAAAACGCTAGAGAAAGTAGATGAAGAGGTGCCAGAAAAAACTGTCAGTAGAAAGTCAAAATACATGCCACCAAATAAACAGCACAAGAGATGCCAGATAGAATGCCAGACAAAATGTTAGAAAAAATGTCAGAATACATTCCAAAAACAAATGCCAGATAAAATAACAGAAGGGAGGCCAGATAAAATGCCAGCAAGACTGTCAGAATACATGCCAGAAACAAATGCTAAAAAAAATGCAAGAGATGCCAGATAGAATGCCAGAAAGAATGTCCGAATACATGCGAGAAACAAATGCCAGCGCAGCCTGGGCACACACACGGAGCTCCCGAACACACGCCAGAAAAACGTCACAATATATGCCAGAAAGAATGCCAAATAGAATATCAGGAACGATGCCAGGTAGAATTATGCCAGATAGAATGTCAAATAACATGTCAGAGTACATTCCAGAAAAAATGTCAGAATATATATATATATATTTATTTTTTTAAAATGTATATATAGATATATATATATATACACTGTATATATTTACATACTGTAAATATTTATACGGTATGTATTTATATACTGCAAATATTTATATATTGTAAATATTTATATACCAAATAAAATGCGCCATAGATACGTCCAGATGGTATGCCAGAAACTAAGTCATAATCATTATTGGGATCACCCGAAATAAGGTACCTGTCCGGAAAGTAAAATCACTTGGGTGACCCAGCCGCCCCAATTTTGAGTCAGGCGACAGTGGGAGCCAGGTCCCCATATCCCACAGCTGACATCGTCACCATGGAGAAATAAATCGCCTGGGCAATGCAACGGCTTGGTTCAACCAAGTGTTGAACTGTAACAGTCCCTTGTGCCACCTCGCACTACGGCTGGCACCTCCCAGAGCATGCTTGGTTCATGGATGTCAGTCAGCTTGTGCAAAACCCATGAAGCCGAGATATCGGGGAACTCGGCGCCACAACACTCAGAATGTTGGGCCACGATCGTTTTTCACACCAAAACAAGATTCCGCGGCTTTGATCCTATCCACCGATGGTGCCGCCTGATGGCCAAAGCCATGATGTCCAAGTTGTGGCAATCTCGATGACATGCTCTTTGACCGTCGACGTTTTAGACACACCTTGTATTCATGTGCAATTCAAGCAGTATGCGCAACCACCTCTGCAAGCAAAATAGCCACCATCGCAGCCTTTTTGGGCTCCTTATCATTCAGCTTGCCGCCGCTTAAATTGCCTAAAGAAAGTAGCCGCTACTCCACTCCAATGCCAGAAATCCAAATAAACTACTAGATATGCCCGGCCACAAAAAGCCGTGGTATACCATCTGGTTATTTAACATAGCCATGGAAAATCCAAAAACCTCCATAAGTTGGGCTATGAAGCCCCTAAAACTATGGTTGTAATACCCACTTAGAATTGGGACTGCAGCTCCAAGTACCATCCTATGTCATAATGCCGGGAGAAGCTCGCAGTCCTAGGATGGTACTTATGCCCTATTCACAGGTTGAAGGCGGGCATAGCCATGCATAGCCTAGGGCCTAGATCTCGGTGTCCAGATGTTGGCATCTGGAGATTCATGATCCAAGACAACAGCACTGAGTTCAGCTCCAGCTCTTTTGGAATGTCTCTCATGCGCCATTTCCATCATTTTCCATCAGGCCTGAGGATCCTTCAGAAACTCCACAGGCACAAAGAATCTCTGCTGAGGTAACACCCACAGTCTACTTATAGTTGATAAAACGGCCACTTGAAAAGTCTGTCGCCGTGCAACAAAGGAACCATGCCTGACAGCATCGTCATCTCCAGGCACAGGCGCGCCAGCCAAAACGGCATAATATCAGAGGAGTCAAGGTCACGATGGTTTACGATGGGCTGCAAGTTTTTCATCACCGAAATGGTAAAGAAATTTCCAGGAAAACTCTATCTTTTTCCTCGCGCATTGTCCCGTCACAGAATTTCGGGGAGCAAAAAACATGGAAGTTTGAGTGACAAACATATTGATTCAACCGACCAAAATGAGGATTTAGTTTGGGAAGTTGGTGGCACTTGTTACAGTAAATTTGTTGAAATGGGGATATATATAAGTTGGAGAGTAACATTAAAGGCTAGAATTAACACCTAAACTATGTACTTAATATCAAAATGCATATGCAAACATAATATATATATGTGTAATATACACATTGGTCGGTGCAATCCCACATGTGGAAACCCATAGTCAGATAAGTTGGTGGAAAAAAAACCAGCGGGAGTGGTATATCCACCGCAAATCATCTTTGGCCTAGTTGTAAACAAACTTAATAATCTATGGTTGGGGGCTCCACATTCTACTTAGCTAACTTGGTCAAAAACTGGGCTAACAATGAGAACCTATGGTGTGAAGTGGATATCTGAATCTATGTGATTGTTCTAAACTTGAATGGGTGCAGATAGACCAAGTCCCCTGTGTTTTGCAGCCACATTGGTCAATCAGGGATAGCTATTCCCACCTAGGAATTTTACATTGAAAAACATCTAAAACCACCACCAAAACAATCCCTCTTACCTATTTTACAACAACCCCCCTCAGCAACAGAGAATCTAGGGACATGATTCTTGGCTTCTGCTACTATGCTAAAACAGGTCATGTATATCTGTATATATATATATATATAATATACATATACATATTTACGTTTTTATAAAAGAGTATGTCTGGAGGATGCTTGTCCGAACTTTGAGGCCTGGCCGCACATTTGATTTCCATGTTTAATTCAGGTGGAGTATTTATTGTTCATGGAACAATTACCTCAAAGAATGTTTCATTGTTTCAATAAAATATATGCATGGCCAATCTTGAATGCCTCGCAAAAAAAAAAAAACAACGGCTGGGCTGGTCAGGATTAATATCTTCAATAGAACGTTAGTCAGTGCTAAGTACCCAGGAACTAACCCATCAAGTTTAGCCAGATCCGTTTCCTCCGAAGGAACAAGGTGATCACCGCAGCTCGTATGGCTGAAAGCGCTGATGACTCACTCAGTGCCAGGAAGTACGCCCAAAGTCGGCTGACTTTTTGCTCCGCCATGGCACTGGGTGGGGGTCAATGGCTCAGAAAACAATGGCTCTCGTGGAACAGAACCGACGTAGAGGTGGGTTTCTGCCCGGTCCATATGGAGCTTCGACCACTTCTCTGAAACCAAGGGAACATAACCATCCATGTGGACCGAAAAACCACTGAAGTCAGTCAGAATTTGGAAAGTGAGGAAATTCAAACTGAAGGAAATCATCATCAAAACAATCAAACCACCATTCAATCATCGCAACCTCGTCGTTGTTGCTGTTGATCATCCATGTTCAAGCTGAGCCGCAAGGGCGCAGACCAAAAAACTGTGCCAAAAGAGGGTTCTCAGAGTCGGACTATGTTCAAGTCATAGCTGTCCATAATTATCCTATCATGTTTTATCAACGTTTATTGCGCGTTATTTTTTCAGCATTATCGTGCTCACGGTTTGCAAACATTTACGACTGTGTATGGCTGAACATGGAATCTTGTCTCCTCGTATCATGCTGCCGCAATAGCAAAGGGATCTGAATCCAGACAAGCAAGAATGGTAGTACCACGAATTTATCGCAAACAAAAAGCGCTAAACTGCCCAAAACCCAAAGTGTCTCCATATTGTTGATGCCTACTTTCAGCCCCACTGCTATGCCACTCTTGTGGTGAGTTGTGCTCTGAGTTCTGCAAGGGGCCCACAAAGGTGCAATCGATTAGCAATTGGTTTCTGCATCTGCGTGCGATGCTCTGGTGCGATGGGCTCACTACTGGCGGCAGCACGGCCACACACTAGCAAGGATGGCCGGCCCGCTTGAATCACAAATCAATGAAGAAGCATCCAGAAGTATAGCGCAGCTGAAGGCACAAAAGGCACAAACTCTGTCTTAAACCAGTTGGGCTTTAAGAGACATCGCGGTTAGCCTTACCAGCAATCCGTCTTCCAGGAGATCATGGGAGTGCGTCAACCAAGTCAAAACAAAATTTGCAACCTGGCTGGTCAAGCCGCCAACGTCTAGTCAAGAACATCAGCATCATTTTCCACCAATATTCACTGCCGAAATTTGCGTCCTCACACTCAGCAATGACTTGAATGTGGGGGCTACAATATGTCAATGTGGCGAATATTGTTGAAAGAAGCATTTGAGCTTCAGCAGACAGATCCCTGATTTTCCTTAGTTGTTCCCTCACATCGCCTTCAATCCCAAACTGACAAGTCAGTGCTGGCAAGTCTACGGGAATCTATAGGACAATCACCCTTAATTGTGGCAAGGGATTCCTTGGTTTCATTGGTTTCCCATGAAACCATATGAATGCGTTCACTGATTTCCCATTAACATTTGCAGTTTTGTCTCTTGGGTCTTGCAAATGGTTCCTGAATTTTAGCAATTGGTCCCAGCAAGTTTCTCAATGTTTTTGGGGTTTTGCAAATGGTTCCTGAATTTTAGCAATTCGTTTCTGGATTTAGCAGACACCCTTCAAAAAAAACGGATAACGCAGGTATATAAAAGTATACGGGGTCGTTTGTAATGAAGATACTTTAACAGCATGGAAAAGAATCTTTAAATTTGGACTTTAAAGCCAATTCCTTCATTTATATTACCCTAACAGAGCCATCAAATATCGAACATCATTGTCTGTTCTTTTCAACATGATCTACATGGGTGTCTCTGAAAATGTGCTGTACGTAGTAAGTTGGTGATATATCATATCAAATCCCCACTGAATCACGATTGAACATATTGAAGCGATATTTCCACCAGATTTACCTGTTCAAAGAATCGACATAGTATTGACCATCAACTTGATCATCTTATGCTTAACATAAGATCCCATCCCCTTCAGATCCTTCAGAAAACAGTCATTCAATCCCAATGATTTCCTCACTGACTTACCATTATCTCGTCATATCTCGTCATTTTAGCACCATGAACTCACACTTTCACCACCATGAACTCACCATTTCACCACGAAAAAACCCTACGAGTCGTCCACCTCCACCGTCAGGTCGGTGTCGATCAACGACAGCTCCGTTTCAGGCTCCAGCTCACGGACCTGGGCGGCGGGGATGTTCATCGCCCAACTGGGAGGTCGAAAAGCCAGTGGAATATGGGATGTTCATATGGGATTTTTTGATATGGCAGTGTGTCAAAACCCTGGCACCTAGTGAACATCAAAATAGCTGGTAAATGGATGTTCATCCCACTAAAAATGGTATTAATAGGTATTGATCCATAGCCATATGGGAAGAAATCAACCAAAACAATGGGATTGGACTGGCTAACGATGGGAACACAAATTTAGAAACGATTGGATTTAAGCGGCTGACTATTATATGAAGTAACATGATTTGAATCAATGTGGTATCCATTTAGTCAGCTAAAAATGGAATTTGATCAACAACAAATTGGGGGATTTAACCAACATAATATGGAATTCTCACGAAGAAAAATGCTGACTTTATCAACAAAATCAGGCAACCATGTCATCAACAAAGACATGATAATTATACAACTTAGACATGCTAAGATGATTGAGGATTTTAGAATCAAGGATTGTTCTCATTTATATTATCCACGGTTGAAGTTTATACCCTCTGGTAATGACTAACAGTTTGCGCAAATTGCCCATTTATCGTTGATTTACCTATTAAAGATGGTGATGTTCCATAGCAAACAGCTAGTTTACCAGCCGGTAGCCCAGCCCTGGGCTGGGCGCCATAAGTTCGTAGGTCTGTCCCTGATGTCGAATTGGAAGCCAATCGCCCTGGGAGTCAGTGGAATCTCGACCACTGGAAGCAACATTTGTGCAAACAAAAAAAACAACTCAGTCAACCGAGGTTTACCAAGCTCTGAAGGGGATCAAGGCATCAAAGCATGGAAGTCAAACAGTCAGACTTTGGGTATTTCAGTAACCTCCCCATTCAGCAGTTGCCCTGTATTTATCTTGTTATTCTTGTTAGTTAAAGTCCTGTTGTTGAATATCTGCAGATTCTTTAAGCCATTTCTGCCGGGGAACGACAAACAAACACACTAGATGGCAACACCTTCATGGTTTTTGTTTCCCGCTGACACGGTGAACAAAGTAACATTCATTTTTTTAAACGTGCTCTCAATATATGGTTTACAGCTAAATTAACTACACCATTATTCACATGATAATATCATATAATATCTGTATAGCCAGACATTGAATTTTACTGATAGACATTGATAAACAACAAATAACAAGCCGCTAGGCCTGGGTCAGCGCAGTGTGACCTCTCAAGGTCTCCAGCAACACCTCAGCCATGGAGTGGACGAATCAAGGCCATGGAATCGGAAAGGTATCACACTGGTAATAGCCAAAGGGACTAAAGTGGCTAAGTGGTGTCCAACACGAAGGCCTGGGCAGGCGATCACCAAGCGGCACTGAGCAAAGTGAATACAAAGTGAGACAATGAGAAACGCCTTCAAACAAATTCATGTGTGGTAGTCGCACCACTTAGATTTCAGTCATGCCTCGCAACATGTGGCAATCACCGCACTGCCGGCACCAGGCTGCGGCGAAATATATTTCCCATCTGCTGGCCCTTTCAGGCTGAAGATGCCATTCACCTGATTTGATCTGCCCAATCCGGCGGAGCCAAGTGAGGAACGACAGGACTTTCCATGATTGGAGCACCAAGTGTATACACTGTCTTCCCATCACCTTCGAGCGTCTTTCCAGAGTGGTTTAGAAGAAATCTGTTCACATTGGTGAGCTGACCGAATCAATAGCTGGTCGCAATGAGGAAGCAGTGGCCGCACCCAGCTGAAAAACCAAGTTCACAAGCTGCACAACTGAATTGATGTTCTCCATCACCATGTTGTTGCTGACTAACAATGAATAAGCCGTCAAATCACTGGTGGCAACCAGAAAGGGTGAAGCACTTGCTTGATTCCATTTCTTGCTCCTGCTATAAGCTAAGCGCAAACGTTGGCAAACGTAAGCACAGACACCTGCAGTGGTAAGTCATACTCCCAAAACTCCTATCTGTGAAAGCAAGGAAATGGTCAGCCTCATGAGCTCATCATCAACAGCCTGACTTTCATCAGACTTCATCTTTGAAGAGGCTGCATCAGATGTCCTTTCTTCATCTCCCTGACCATCGGTCTTCTCACGTTTCGGACTTGGATTTGGATTTGACTGTTTGCTATGGAAAATAACCCATCTATAGATGATAAACATGATATAACATGATTATTTGCTCATGAGCAGTTGTGATTTTCCATAGCTTAGTGAAATAACCAAGTCGTAAATGTCGATGGAAATACCGCTGGAACTGATCACTTTGGTTTGGTTGTCAATAAAAACCAGAACAACTGGGGTCGATTATGTTTTTCAAACTGCTTAAATTATCTCAATAGCACATGGTTTGGAATCTTATGTTCCCATGGTTTTATTCAACGACAGTTTTTCTGTGTAAAATGTGTCAAACAGTTTTTCTCCTATTCAACCACATGGGTTTGTCTCAAAATTCAGGAGCAGCCATTGATCCCATGGTTTGGAATCGTAAAAGTTCCCAACGAAAACTGGTGAACGACCCCCATTTTGGGCCAACCAAAATGTCATGTTGGTGGACTATATCCCATCATATCATCACAATTAAGCATACAAGTTGCTGGTGAATCCCCTTTGCTTTTGATCAAAACCAGCATACCATTCCTGGGTCGCCTTGAAATCCAGGGCCTCCGGACATGTTCCAAGTCCAACGAGACAACCTTCATGCCACCCGCGTGAAAGCCCTGCAGCGCTGCAGCGCCAGACAAATTCACAGGAGAGGCAGAACCAAGCAGAATGTATCTTGCTATACATCTATGGATCCTGTTAGCCTGTTAGCCGACTGTTTGTCACAAGAAAAATTAGCTGGTGCTGGATGGTCAAGCTCCCATCCACGTGGAACATCAGTCTTTTGATCCCACTGTAGATATCTGTTGATCCAATCTTCCAACCCCAGACATTCCCCAAATGATAGCAAAGCTAGTAACTTCACAATTTCTATGCTTTGTGGTAGCCATATCTAAATGAAAGTGGACAGAAAGCAATTAAAATCCATTGATTTATGTTTTTCCAAGCTTTTAACCAACTGAAATCCATTGTTTTATGGCTAAATATGCTTAAATCATCTTAAATCCCAATATTGATGTTGTCTAAGATTGTTTCAGCTATTCTCCATGGAGGTCCCCTTCGCCAAGCAAAAAGCGGCCTCGCCCCGGGGCTGGAACTTCACCTTACTCTTGCGACAGCGCGGCAACTTCACCTGGGACGTCAAGCAACGGCTCATATATGGGATTTCTATGGGAATAGTGTAGAAATCCCAGAGAAATCCCATAATTTTCAGGTGAAGGGGATGGTGTAGCATATTGCCATTCTGAACGTACATGCTGGTGGTTTATCACCAAATATGTTTGTGATTTGGAACTATTTAAAACAATCAATATAGCTGGTGGTGTTGGATGTTCATCATGAGCAACCACGGATAATGATGATGATGATGATGGTGATGATGATGATGTTGATGATGACTCAACCTAGCTATTTATGGAAAACAGTGCAAGGAAATGCAAGGAATATGTCATGTTTTTTTTTCAGATTTATATTCAAGAAACATCAGGTCTCGAGCAGCAAAAAGAATGAGGATGTGTCACCGCACAATGCTGACATTATCTGAGGATCTAAATCTGATGTACTAGATCTTTGGTAAGCAGCCAAATATGGGAATGTTGAATCCAGATTTTGGAAACTGGATGTACTGATGATATGAAGATGATCTCAGGCTGGAACGTGCTGGAACAGGGTAAACAGATTCAGTCGGAAAAAAACAGAGGCCTGATAGACTTAACCTTGTACAACCAGTCATCCTTCCCCCCACCTGGCAAAATTGTTCATGTTGGGTTTCATGCATAGAGGAGTGTTTATTCTTGGGCGGATGAGATTGTGGACTTTTATGCTGATAAAGGGTTACAGTTCCAGTACCTATTGAGAACTCAATTTGTATTGTCATGCAGCTGTTTCATCCATTTATCACCAACAAACATGAAGGTATACCCACACCCACCACCTACGTATTTGTTTGTCCCGTTTCGTCAATCTAAAGAATTTCACTCGATTGCTGAAGGTTTTGGCAAAACTGACTCCAAAAAGAAAGGACCTTGGAAGATGCAGGTATAGACATGTTTACAGGGAAAACCAGCTCATCGTATGAATAAGCACCGTGGCAACAGTGTGGGCCAAGCTAAGGCCAGGTCATTGCGGATGATTTCCCTGTGGCAGGTCTAGACACCTACCGCCCACCAGAGCGGCCACTTCGGGTGTATGAAAGAATACCAGGTCCATCCAGGTTCCAAATCCCAGATATCTCCAGATTATCACCCCTCAAATCCACATCTACAGTACCGGAATGTACCGGGTCATCCCAGAAACTATAGGGTGGTTTCACCCCGCTGAGGGACGTAGCGGATTTCCACTTGTCCCACACCATCCAGGGTGTCGAGGCCGGAGCCCTGAGGGACTGCAATGGGAAAATATAACAATAAGACCCAAGTGTGGATGGGCTTCCGATTGAAACTGGAGACTTCTCTTGGCCACATCGAATCAGACTGCAAAACGCTTTGGTCGTTGCTTCAATCCTACCCTCCGGTATCCTTAAATGTGGCTAGCTGGCAAATCCCAAACTAAATGGAGGTTCTAATCGGAAAGTAAATGAACATATGGGAAAATCTTCGAACTAAATGGAGGTTCATGTCTAGATGATTTTCCGATGGGTTTTAATGTGAAAATCAAACTAATTATAAATTGTTGATTTCCCAAGAAACCAGGTTTGACTACCAGGTTGGGTACCTTTTGATGCTTAGATTTTAGATCTGCCATGCTTCCAAAAATGCCACGCCTTGGTAAGGCACAGGGCCACGCGCGGTGGCACACCCACAGTGCCTTCCTGCGGCCATCCCGACAAGGGAGAATGGTCCATCTAAACATGTGCAAAACTTGAAGAACATTTTCTCATCATCGGCAATGTGGATGGGCCTGGTGGCCCTCTATGGGTGATTGAGGTGTTTAACATTTGGTTTCCTAGTGCTTAAGTTACCTTGCTTACTCTTTGTGGGCAAAATTTTAAACCAATAATCAATCATCCCCCCAACACCCACATAAGTAGGTGGTTTTAAAACCCTTTAAAACCAATCCCAAATGGGTGGTTTATGGCCCAAATGGGTGGTTTATGGCATTGTTTTACCCACATTAACAAGCGACAAGAACCACAGATGAAAAAAGACGGGGCACCTCTGCAGTGAATTCCGCCACCTGGGTTGTCAGCGGATCAGCTGAAAGACCCAACCAAATCTGCTGATTTTGGGGGCTTTCCGCGATTCCGATGAATTCGGGGTATGTACCCTCTGGTAATTTAACAGTTTGCTATTGAAAATTGCCATTTGTAGTGAATTTTCCCATTAAACATGGCGATTTTCCATGGTTATCGTTTAAATTCAATTTGGAGGTCTTGAAAAAGCTTCATCGCACCTTACTTTAAGTCTTACTTGTAGGTTACTTTAGGTGACTTTGGGCTGCCGTATCTGTCATGGCTAACTGTGGCATTCCGGGGCTACCCCACAAAAAACATGTCTAGTGGGACAGCTCGAATACTGGATTTTGCTGTGAGTATACCAGTATTTATGTCAATCAATACTGGATTTTGCCAATAAATGCGATCTTCATTGATTCATAGATCTGGCTGTGTCTGAAAATTCTGTGCACGCTTGAGGCTTGAGCATTATGTTCCCTATTGAAGTTGCGATACCATTTTCAATCACACCCATATGATTGTTGCTGGTCAGGTATCACTGTATCATCATGAAATATCTGAAACATCCCATTAGATTCTCATGACACATCCCAATCTATAAGTATATATATTATCACAATTAAACCCAATATATATATATACACAGATTCCCATTAAACCCAACTTCCGGAATTTTCACCTCCATTTCTGGTGAAAAATTCCGGACGGATCATCGACTTGAGTCTCCGGGCTCCGGCGTGCGTCGAGCCACCTGAAAACGAGCAGTCCGTGAAAAAAAATGATAGGTTTCACCATACAAAATGGTGGTTTCATGTGGTAAAACCATTCTGAAGATGAATAATTACCCTCAATTTCCTATTGAAAATTGCATATATTTATAGATGATTTACCGTTTTTAAACATGGTGATTTGTCCGCAGATATGGATGAACGTCCCCTATCATCCCTCAGTAACCAAAGATGATTAACATGGGCTGGGAAATCCGATCTAAATGCAGGTTTTTTCAGCATGCCATGTTTGATCACCAGAAGGTACCTCAATGAACAAATATCAAGCATGGCTTTGGGTTTACCCTAGTTTCAGTCAAGCCCACATATAAAAGTCAACTTGGATCATCATCCCAAACAGATGAAGATAAAGGTACTTGAAACAGTTTGAAACCACCGACCAAAGAAGAAATGTCCAAAGAAATAAATCTCTTCACTGGGATGGGTCAACAGCTATGCAGGCCAGTTTTGGAGGGATGAACAGTCATGGTGATCAGTAGTTGTCCAAACCCATTTGTTGGGATACTCAAGCAGCCTTTGGTTGAAAGCACCAGCTACCCTCTGGTAAACTAACATAACTATGGAAAATCACCATTTTTAATGGGTAAATCAACTATAAATGGCCATTTTCAATAGCAAACCGTTAAATTACCAGAGGGTAGCTTGCATACAACCAAGAAACAAACGTTTCTACACAATATGGTTTATGGAACTCAACGGCCAAGAGCTAGTGTGTAATCCTTCAAAGCATCAACGAATCTAAAAATGCACAAGCTGTTCAGGTAAATCCAACCAAGAAAGTAAACAAAGAAATTCAGAAAAAAAAACATAGATTCTGCAACCACAAGCCTGCCCATCCCAGCTCATTAATCGCTCCAATAGACGTGTCCAAAAAATAATACATTAAAACCCCAATGGCTTATCATCATCCTTCTTATTGAAATTGTTTTCTCATGTTTCTCTGAGGTATACCCCCATTTTTGGACAACACAAACATCATATTGTTTGGATTTCTTTATCATTCTTATGCCATTCTCCCCATGAAATCCTCATGAAATCCTCGCCTTCCCCGGTGCGGGTGGTCAAGGAAACAGCCTGAGAACGGCGCATCGCTGGGTGGTGCACGGTGGTGTCCCTTTTCGGTGAAACTTTCAAGGGAACCCTGGGAAAAACATACGGTGTTTGGTGGAATCCCAATGGTAAAGCCATGAAGAATGGTGATGCAATGGAATATGAATGGATATGAATGGACACTTGTTGAAACAATGGGAAACCCACCAATTTCACATGTGCTTCACAGGAAACCCACCCCAACCATGTGGATTTGTGTACTATGAAAGTTTTGGGGTTCTTGCAATTTGCCACTTCGGTGATTTCAACCCATGCCATGAAGGTTGGCAAATACACCAGTCTATCGGGGTCATGATAAAGGGACCCAAAGCAGAACACACATTGAAACCAAACATCTTATTATAGTTGTCCTTCTCAAGCTGGAAAGTTAAACAGATAGTGTGAAAACATGTGAAAACCATCAGCCAGAGAAGGTTAAGGTCACCAACAAGAGGAGTCTATCTATTCCACTCTGTTTATCATCACAACAAATGAACCCGTCTAAAAGCCCGGTCTTGAAAACAGGATAATGCTTCCATAGTTGTCATATAAAGTTCCATGAAAATTTCATAGATTTTCCATCTTCCATATATGTTTTCCATATATTATCCATACAGTTCAATGATGTTCACCCCAAACAAGCTCTGGATCCGCCAAGGGACAAAGGTCAGCAAGGCACCCTTCTCCAGGACACCCTGACGTTCCAGCTCCTGCACCATGGTAGACATAGCACAGAAATGGTGATGACGACTGAGGATGGTGCAGGTGACGTCGGGTTTACCATCTTAGATCAAGAATTGTTCTATAATTCAAACAGATTCCTCCTGGATATATGTATATATATATATATATATATGTATGTGTATATACATATAATAATAATATATATATATATGTATATATATATATGTTATTATGTCTGGATGGCAAATACTGTGTATTACAGTATCCAGTCTGTATTCTTTATAATGCATGGCCTACCAGGCAAAACAAACACGTCACCTTTTTCTTTTGCTGGATAGCAACTCACCTCCTCTAGCCATGGCACTTCTTTTTCTGTGGCTCCTCCAGCTACTATGCTGGAGTATAGTGCACAAAGTAATCATCAGACTATACTAGCCCTAGAATCTTGATTGTCCATTATGCAAATATACTGGATTCGATTGTGGAGCATCAACAAACAAGTATCATTAATGGATGGATAATGGCTTTCACAAAAACAACCGTACCATTTTTCGACCTTGCGTTCCTGCCATCCTGTTTCCGTCATTATCCCCAGGATGGGATGCCAAACAGGGGTGGAAGACTACCGTCCCCTAGACACTGGCAATTTCAGGGTATAGGTTGATTTACTGGATGAAATGGTTGATTTACTGGCATTGATTTACTACCTTCCCCTAGACACTGGTAGATTTATTGAAATGGTCGATTTACTGGCATTTCAATCCACGCAGCCTTTGCAACCTGGTCCAAGAGACCAGTAGCGGGCCGTGTTTTTTTTTCGCGACGCGACAGGACCAGTAGCCGCAATCCTCGGCGAGGATTGGATGCCCGGGATTTGGTGTTTCCAACTGCAGCATGAAAGGAACACCTCGGCAGTAATTAGGGCACATGATTTGTTTGACAGTAATCAAGATTTGCCAAGGATTTGAAAGTAGAATGCTAGTCTCAATCCGGAGCAGGTAATTGGATTATCTGGTTTCCGTCCCAAGGTCCGATTTGTTCATAAGTCTGCGTAGAAGATCTCCCAGTTTCAAAGAAATGAAATTGATGGAATCACCAAAACATCGCATCAGGGTGGATCACCCCATCCTTCTTTCAATGTTAACCTAGCTGCCTATAGCTGCCTATCTTTTCATGCACACCTCTGAATATCAATCACCATGTGTATCATCGAGGTTCCTTCAAGATGTCCGAATTATCATAATCTCTGCCTTGACAGGCCTGGGATGGTCCAATGTCAAAGTTCATCGATTCTCCACCTAAATACCCAGCGATTGAAATACAAATAGCTTATGTACCCAAAATTTCCGTTGATATTTCACATGAAAATTCATCCCCTTCATGACGACGTTCCCGTGGCATGACCCCCATGAGGAACACAGCTTCGCCCAGGATCAATACCACTCTGAAGCTCCCCATCAACGCCTTCATGTCCTGCATGCAGGACAAACAACCAAGCTGCTAGTCGTGGATCAAAAAAATAGGGGACCAACAGGTGGTTTATGTGTTTCACATGTTTTGGCACTTATTAGGTCAAGTTGTCAGCATTGAACTAATGATGGAGAACTAAGAACATCTGTCCTGGGTTATCAATAATGTTCAGTCATGTCTGTCCAGATGGAATTGACAGCAAACATTCAAACCACATGGCATTATATCATCAATTTTCCAAGGCGCAAATACTGCATAAACACCTAGAATCAGAAACTTTACAACATGTGTTGTTTATTATTAATTTTATTTTATTCGATGACATATTTGTATGTTTCCAATTTGAGTTCCTGCATGTATAATAGAGAGCCAAAAGTAGTAACAAGGATGATAAACCATAACCACTACTATCATGTATATGTATATGATATTGCATCATGTTGCATATTTTCATATCCATCCCTCATGTTGCATAATATATATATATATATCATTATATATATATATGCTAAATTTATCAATACCTGCAAAATATCAATATCCACAAACTGCCCTCGCCCTCGCCTTCCATAGAGGCCCAAACCATGCGCTTCGTGGTGAAACTCACAGCTACTTCGCCCAGTCGCGAGAGGAGGAGAAGCCCGCCTGGTGCTGTTACGTCAAGCGCGGTATCCATAAAAAAGGAATTGAATGTGAACCAATGCGGATTTAACGGTGATTTAATAGGGAAATAGTGGTTAATAATGGTGAATTGATGATAATAATGGAAACTTCGTGGGATATTTAATGGGAGTTACCCTCTGGTAACCAAACATGGTAATGGGAAACCCTTTATAAATGGAGGTTTATAGCTGGGAAGATCATGTATCAACGGGGGATTTTCCATGGCTATGTTTGATTTCCGGAGGGGTGTGGGATATCCAATTTTGAAGTATGATTATAATGGGAGTAAATATTTGGAGCATGTTCGCTATATACATAAACATATATATATTACTGAAATATATATATATATATTACTGATATTTGGGACGTCTTTGAGAATGGGGTATATGTATATACTATATACCCCCAAAATTGGCAACATTGTGATTACTTAGGCGTCAATATATCTATCTATCTATCTATCTATTACTGATATTATTTGGGACCTCTTTGAGAATGGGGTATATGATTATTCTATATACCCCCAAACATTGGTAACGTTGTGATTACTTAGGCGTCAAATTTTGGCATACACTATTTTCAGTTACATCCACTTGAAGACTGAAACTCGAAATCATGATTCCACTGGGTTTTGGTTTCAAAAATAATGGTAAACAAATTAGATGCATGCCTGGTTGGTGGTGTCAACCCCTCTGAAAAAATGTTAGTCAGTTGGGATTATTATTCCCAATATAAGGAAAATAAATTTCATGTGCCAAACCACCCACCAGAAAATCTATGCATGCTGTAACCATGATCATCCCCTTAATCCATTTAGGCCAGAGGAGTTCCAGGTATACAATGCAAAGACCAACCGACGGATGCCCAAATGGCGAACAATTCGGAGGTCTTTTCCGTCGAAATCGCCACCTGAGGGCCCATTGAAAACCAATTTATGCTTGCCATGCCATGCCATGCACATCTATCAATCATCCAAATGAAATATCCCTTCATATTTTGAACCAAAGAACAAAACACCAAAAGTCAATATGCCTAATTCATCCACATAGTTCTACCGTGCTAGTTGTGTCAGTAAATGGAGTACAGGAAACAAAATACATCAACATACCTAAGATGCCTTTCTGGTTGGTGGTTTCAACCCCTCTGAAAAATAGTTATTAGTCAGTTGGGAATAAGAAAAATAAAAAATGTTCCAAACCACCAGCCAGCTATCATTTATTGCATCTCAACAACTCCACACCTGGCGAGGTGTTGCTGGGTCACCCCGTTGCCCCCTTTCGCCTGATCCTGACTGTGGCGCCGCAGCCATTTCCTCCAGCGCCCCATTCGCCGCCCAGCAGCACTTGCTGCGGGTGGGTGTCGTGCCAAAGGCCTCTTTCGGTCAAGGAAAAAGAGGCCAGTTGAGGGGATCCCGTCCTTGGAGATTGGAAGAACATATATATATATATGCGACATGGGAAATCCCCCGCAGGTGGCAATTATATATGTTTACATATAACAGAAATATCTGATCTACTAGTGGTTGATTTTTCATTGCCTTGTTTGATGACCTATGCCAGCTTTGGGGATGATTTGTTTGGATTTAGAAGCTTATTCCCAGCAAAACACACATCACTGCGGGCGCACTCATACAACAAAGACCAAAGGTCCGGAAAACTACAGGAAATGTTCCTGTAAATAGTCAAATTTGCTCAAATTAGTGGTTGTTCGTGGCTAAGATGCAAAATAATCCAAGAATTGAACGGTTGTTTTTTTTTCAATGGACCAGTGACAGCGATAGTTTGAAGGAACGCAAACAAAATGCAACAACCCTGATGACACCATATTAAATATTGTGCCTCTCTATTAAAAGTTGGCTTGTAAATTATCTCGAGCATACACCCTAGTTATGGTAGTCAGTATCATAAGCCAACTTAGGGGGGGAACCACGTCATATGGAACAACGCACTGGCACCGAGCCACGGCGCCGGAGACAGAGTCCTTCTCTACGAGCTCCTCAGAGGTCCGGTGACCACATCCTACCCGTTGAGCTGGGCTGGCTTTGACGCCGCAAAATCGAGCCACTTGGGATCATACTGCTAGATGAAACCCACGAACCAAAATATGTAAGCACAATTTAGCGCATATATAAATTAAAATGTATAATATAAGAAAATAAATATATATATATATATTTATATACAGTACATATATACATATGCACCTCCTATCACTGGTTCTATATTATATATATATATTCCCATTAATGATCTTATATTATTCTTTGAGATCTTGTGCCAGGAGCAGCTGACCCCTTCGCCAATCTCCAAGCGAAACCGTTGAGGTTGGCGCCAATCGCATCAGCGCCAAGCGTGACAAGGTCACTCTCGTGATGGCCTGGTCACGGGCAAGCGCTGGCTGCCGATCCAAGGTGTCCAATATCCGGATCCCCTTCACTGTACAGATGCTCTTTCAAAACAACATCTATCATTTATCTATCTACCTAGCTATCAATCAATCAACCAATCAAACTAATCAAATTAATCATTCAATCAAGAATATTCAATGAATATTCAATATTCTTCCATCGAAATGCCTTTCAACAAGACATTGATAAACCACGCATTCAGTAGTTGCCTGGCCCAGAAAACCTGCCTTAACATGGCTAGTAATATCGGACTCCCATACGCTGCTGCAACAAAACTGGATTTTATATGATCAATATCCTATAAGATCTATAAGTTCTTAAAGTTCTTGATATGTTCCTCAGTGTGTTGGTGATTCCTCAACTTCTGAATCTGATAACCGGAAACCAACAAAAACTCGATGGAAAACTCCCCTCCACCACCCAGATTGGCCTCGCCATGCCCGGTGGCCGACACCGCGCCGTAGCGGTTGGCATAGCCACCACAGCCCACCAGGGGTGAGTCACCCACCTCCGTTTAACGCGCACGCGGCTGGTTCCACAGAAATGGAGGTTGAAGTAACAGGAATGGTGATTCAACCAAGGACACTGGGATTTAACCAGGTCTAGATGAGCTGGTTTAAAACCACAGGTTTACTATGGCTTATTGTCTATTGCTAGACGGGTTACTCAACTAATTTATGGCCGAGACGTGCCACATGGCGCTGAAAGCTATTTCAAAACCCCTATCAACCCAGGCACGGGTATCCAGCAATGGTTTCTGATAACTTGTGTGTTACTGTCAATGGCTCATGTTTTGAACATCGCATCTTTTTGTGCAGAGCCACCATCAGTTCGCACCACAGGCGTTGATACGTCTACTCTAAAAATCCCCAAAATCACTGGTCTGTCTACCCTTGCATCGATCACATCATTTCCGGGTGCCCCTGGTCAAGGTTGGTTTTAATGCTCCCATGATGGTTGGTTGCATCCCAAATATATCACTGATCATCTTTCCCATTGTATTGAAGTCATCAGATTCCCTACTTTATTGTTTTGTATCATTCAGATATATATCCTCATCTTTTGTGGGTGAACATGACACAATTTCCGTTTCAGAAACCTTTTCACGTAGTCAGATAGGGAAGTAAAACCTCGATGGTACACTAAAATCCATCAAAATTGCTTGGCGGAATGTCATCGCTTTTCTGGTGAGCCTAATATGTGTAAATTATTGGTGAATATGTTCTATATCTTCTTTCAGAACTCTCACATTGCACGTTTGTTTTTCTCTCGATCGACGTCTATCTATCTTACATGTTTAAATATGTTGAAATCATATTGAATCACAACCTTTCATGGTGAAATGGCATGTTTTCCCACCCTCAAGGCATCGCACAAACAAGTGCCCGCCAATGTGCTAAATTCAAACACAAAAAACAACGACGTATACTACACACGGAAAACAATGACTTATATTTCAAGCCCGTTTACAACCCATTCAACAACGCCACCTTTGTTTAAGCACCATGAAACAATCATCGTTCCAGCTACATAAATGTGGCTGAAACCACCACCTCCCTAGCGTACCCTAAAACCATCAAACTCCCAATAAACATATGCTGACTTGAACTGGGTTATATTGAATTTACACATATCACTAGGATATTTGATATAGCTACTACCTGCTTACTGAGGGAGTACCTCATTATATCCTACTGCATCCCATTATACCTCCGGAGAATTACGAGTAGATCCGAAAAAAGTTCGGGTATGATATGGTTGTTATATGGTTTTGTATGGCTGCATCATGATAAAACCCTTTAAAAGGCTTTATATAAAGGTATGACATATCGCCATAAACTGGTAGCAAAAACAAATGTCTTTTTCCGATAAGTATCTTTCAATCACAATGTTTTTTGTTTACCAGTGCTAGAAAGAGACTAGGATAGTAACTATAACTGGGATGTATAATCGGAGATAGTTTGCCCTCCGAGATGCTTAATCAGATACTTTGGGGCGCATCCCAGTTGTAGAAGGTGATTACTACCCTCGCTTTAACCCACTCATGGGATCTGCTTAAGTTGTGTGAGGCTTGCGCGTCGCCTGATAATTATGCTAAACCCAACAATAAATCTAGAATTTGGGTATGTTATTTTTACCCATCTATGGTAACATGGAGGTTTTCCTAAAATGTTACCCCAAAATGGATGGGTTATAATGGACAATCCCAATCAATCCCATTTCAGATGGATGATTTGGAAGTACCCCCATTGTAGGAAACCGCCCCGCCACAGCGGCATCGGCCAAGGCGCTCTCCCCGGGCGCTTCCCAACGATGCCCCCGGTGCTGGTACCGCACGCCACGTCTCCCGCAGCGTCTAAGGCAACAGCCCCGACGGTGTCACCAGGTACACTGCAAGGCACGGATGGAGAGAAAACGGGGGAGAAAAAAGGTCAGCATCCGGGGAGTTCCAAGGGGGAAAAATAATTTGAACAGCGAACGAGTTTTCTTTTGTTCAGCAAAAAATTGGTTTGCAAAGCAAACCATTATGAAGAGTCAACCAAAGAAATCTAATATGCACGGCTTGAGCAACAACAAAAACGATATCACCAGCGAAAACGGGAGATCACCCTCAAAATGTGAGAACCAACGCAACAAATTCGGGATTTCAGTGGCGGATCGATGCAACAAACATGGCGGACAAAACCGCGGACATGATGCAGACATGAAGGAGGTAAGCAGGTATTGGTATGCAAATACATACCACTGATGACGCTGTTTTGATGTGAGAAACGCGGGAAAGTCATTGCTTGCAGGATCACCAGTGTCAACCAAAACACAAACATGTCAGAAGGTGAGTCTTCAACCTCGGCATTCAGATGGTTTCATATCCAGAAAATGAAGCAACTGACTGTTTTCATATTCTACCTTCACGTCCCCAACTTTGTGGGCAAGAAAAAAATAAACCCGTTGCATCAGAAGAAAGACTGCTTGTTGAATGTGTTCCTTGTAGTGTGTTCAGTGTTGTGGAAAGACAAACAGTTCCTCTTCTAGCTGCTTCTAGCTTACGAATTTGAATTGAAGTCCAATCCTCAAGACAAGAAAAGTCTACCATATGGTTATTTAACATAGCCATGGAAAATCCCTTATAAATGGGGGTTTCTAGCTGGGAAAATCATCTATAAATGGCCATGGCTATGCTAAATAACCAGAAGGTAGCATGCAAATGAAACAACATGCGTTAAACACATGTGCGGTGCGAGATCCACTGGGTGACCAGCACCAAATCTCAGCTCTGTGATCAGCCAAACCTGTGTGGTTCCACAAATAAGCAGCCGTTCTGTCGCCCAGAATGCACTGCCAATCTTGGATATCCTGCAACAAAAAATCATCTACCAGCTGGTTGATAGCAACCCATCAACCTCCACACCAGGGTTTGCCTGCGCCCAGCAAAGAAGGAAGAGACATTTTCACGGTATTCCCGCCAGCATTTCCATTCCTGTCAACCATGTGGACGTGGCGTCATCACAATGGCTTCGAAATTGAAACCATTAAAGGCCATGGGTAGTCTACTCACATCATAATTTGGCGGGTTAAAGAAAGAAACAGGTTTATTTTGTGCACATTGCTTGCCTCCTATATAAGTCTCCTGTTTAGTGTTCCGACCCGCCCATGATATTGGAAATATGCTCAAATTATACTGGTGTATATCATTGTATATCCCAATGTCGTCTGTTTTCAAACAACACCACATAACCACAAATGCAGCTGACATTGTTAATCAAAAAACACAAAGATTCTGCTTCGGATATGCATCAATATTTTAAGATTTGGTGCTTACTGTTCCACCAATCGTTCAGATTCGTCTTGGACAGCAACCAAAGCTGTGAGTTTCTTGTAGTTTGGCGTGCGTTGCCCCATCCATACTCAATCGCACACCACTTGTATCCACAAGACGATTGAGGACAACCACCCCAAACAAATACCATACACAAAATCTCCCACAATCCTGTTCTTGATACCAAAAAGAGCGCAAAAATGGATGGTAGATGTGTAAGGGACAGTCAAATTATTATGGGTTATATTTTCGCAAGTGGATCCCAAGATTGATGGATGATATACAGGATAGAAAGCCCCCAAAATAGTAGAATGGTGTTTTCTTTTATGATTCCACCATCTCAATAGTATCCCAAAATATTCAGGAGTAAGATGGTGTGACATTACACCAAAGGTTCTGGTTTTTAAGATTGCTGAGAAGAGTCATGCTTTAAAAACTTTGAGTGAAACTGTTGTCAAATGCCAAGCTCTAAAGATCGATTGACAAGGTCGAGACGTTGTTCCAGACACCGGTTGGACCTTCTGCTCGACACTGTCAATGATGTCTTACTGACCTCAAAAGCCTCAAAACGTTTAGGGGTGTCAAGTGGTGTCAAATGGTGTCAAGTGCTGTGACGTAGTGTCAACTGCTGCCAAGGGGTGTCAAGAATGCTTTTTACGCTTCGTGCATTGCTCTTCGTGCAGCTCCTAGTCAGTGCGGCAAGAATGAAGATATTGCGAGGATATGTTCCTCCAATGCACTGGTCAACTGCTCAGTGGCCCATCTTCCAGAACTTCCCAGCTGCACAAGGGTTGGAATCAGGGATAACTATATTCATCTTGACACTCATGAGCGTAACCGTACATCCATGCAATGAATTGGCTGTAGAGGCATCAAAGAACATCAACCTCCAGCTTCAGCAACTCCCAGGACGGAATTCATGGCTGAGACTCCATCTTCCACCCACCGCGCGGCCTTTGGTGATTTGGCATGGCCCGCGGTGTCGCGGCTGCGAAGCAGCCACCAGCACACGAGGATGTGGGCGATCGAGGCCAGAAACGAGAGCCAATTCAAGACGCCACCGTTGCCAAACTTGAACATGTCCACAGAGTTGAGGACTAGTGATGGTATGTCCTCAAAAGCCATATCCACTAACATCCTCGGGTTCCAAGGGTGGGAGTCTTGGATGAAGCCCACAAAGTCATCAAGCTTCGTTGGACGACAGCAGAAGATGAAAAACAACCCTGGGCTGTTTGCCAAGGTCACGCCTGAAAAGCTAACGTCGGAGTGGTCATCAGTCATAAAGAGAAAGGTTCCCATCAATTTCCATAAGTGAAGGAGGACAACAATGATCAAACCAAAAATGCAAGCTATAGAGAAAAAAGGTGTCCCAACAGCTCCGATTCTTCAATCTCTCCGCAGACGGCGCACATGTGGGTAAATGCAAAGTGGGTCTTGATGCTATCGACCAAGAAGAAAATGTCGGTCACAAAATCCGTTGTTCCACATGCCCAGATGAAAAAAAGTTTCCCATAGCCAATGGAATCCACAGGCCCCATTGCTGCTACGGTCAAAGATGTCACAGTGAAGAATCCTTTGATTGCCTATTGCCAAAACTTGAGCCATTTTTCCATGAGCCAGTATTTCAAATGTTCCAAGTATCCGGCAAGTGTGCAAACAACCATTTCGGAAGCCTCTGAAGTTCTGAAGTGAAGTCTGCAAAGACGCAAAGCTTCTGAGGCTCCAGACTGACAAATGAGGATTGCAGTAGAAGGCGTGAGGCCGCAAGGCAAAGGCGATGAATGGACATTGACTGTCACACGGAAGCAAGTATAAAGTAGTAATAACGTGTAAAAATAATACACATATTGATGTGTTAGGTGGAACAATGATAACATGTTTGATGAGCCAGCACTGGTAGGAACAAAATAGAACAACCACATTAATTAGAACATAAGGACGATTTGTTTCGGGCCGATAGTTTTCAATATTTTTGCAAATCCAACAGGATTTCAAATTTGCGACCCCCGCTGAACATCTTCCAATATGGGGCAACTGACCCTTCGACTAGAGGATTCCCGGGCCAACCATAATTTGTGGGGACCGGTCACTCAGATTTTGTACACTCATTAGGAAAATACTTGATGATATCCCTGGACAATCAAGAACAACTTATGGGTTTGACTCCACATTTTTTTATGCGTACCACTAATTATTTGCACTAAAAACATCAGTAACGATATTGAGTGATCCCAGTTTGTCCAATCTAGGTCACCACGGACAACCCCCTCCAGCCGGCCTCCAGCGCTTCCAACGTCACCAGCTCCTCAGTTTCCGCAGCGCCCATGGTGCGGGCAAAGGCCATGGCGCCTGGGGGGACCATCGGTAAAACAAATGGATCAGCATACCCTCTGGTAAAAAAATGCATAACTATGGAAATTCACAATTTTTCGTCGGTAAATCAACTATTTCTATAGCAATTTTCAATAGCTATGTTAAATTACCATCTGGTAAACTAACAGTTTGCTATGGAAAATCACCATTTTTTTATAGGTAAACAATCTATAAATGGGCAATTTTCCATGGCTATATAAAATAACCAGAGGGTAAATGGAATATCAAATCATAGTATATCATAAATAATTCAGCAAACCATCAGAAAAACCCTACGGGAATATCAATGAATATCATTTTTACATCGAAATTTTATGAATATATTCAAACTGATTTTTGCTTCATGGGTAACTCATGGATGTTGATTAATGCAAATGTTCATCTAGAGTTACAAACAAATATATGTTGGATAATCCACGTTGACGAGTTCGGGAAAAACACATAAATGAGGATGGGCCGATATGGTTGACCCTCCAAATCTTCAACCAAACTGCCATTTGGGTTGGCACCCCCTTGCTTTGCTAAGAGAAAACAGGGTTCCAACCACTTGAAAATCGTGGAAATCAATCTCCTGCAGACTCTTGTGCGTGACATGTCATACAGTGGAAGGGAATTTTTACGGTTTTAGTTGGGGAACATTATGGTGTTCCAGCCACAGCCTTTGGCCTTGGGCCTTGGGTGTCAATCATTGTCGTTCCCATGTAACAAACAAACAGAAAACTTCGTGAAAAGGATTCATGATCAAAAGCCTAAAACCCCAACGAATTATATATGTCCTGTTTGGCACTGGAAATCACTGCGCCAATGGCCGTTTCGGTTTTTCACGTTCTTTTCAACCTGAATTTTCTAAAGCTAGTTGAATCCCAGTTGTCGCTGCACCAACAACATCACCCGTTTCCCACCTTCACCCGCTAAAATCACATGGTCCGCTCCATGACCAACCGCGACAGCGAAATCGGGTGTTGCACCGCCACCCCTGGGCAGTGACTGGAGCGACGCATGCTTTTTACCATTGCAGCATGGGAATCATGTTCTGGGTGGTTCGATTTGGACATGCAGTTGTGCATCACACGTCTCTGGGGATCTTGGAAGTGCACATGTTCAAGTGGCAACAGTCACAAAAAAAATCATTCTCAAATCAGGGCACCACGTCACAAAGTAAACTGTGTATTTTTCAGTTTTCCAGTTGCAGCTGTCTCCGCGATGGCAAATGTGAATCTTTGTGCAGCTGCCTGCCACAGCACCAGCTCGCAACGAAGAGCCCTCCATGATCATCGCGTCCAACTCGGCGTTCCCGTCAGCATTCAAGGAACAACCTGCTTTTCAGTGAAAAGAATGTGGGCATTCGCACGGAACGGCTGCCGCGTTATCCCTTTCGCGCTGTTGCTGCCGGTTCGCTTTTTTTGGGGTGACACGTTTCCTAACGCAATAAGGCGCAGGACTACCCGGCGCCGGAAGAAACATCAGCTGTGTCTGCATATGGCTCCATCGTTTTTCATGTGAATGTTTGCGGCATGGCATGCCTGATGCTTTTAGATGTTTGTACTGCAGCGAGTGGGAATATCATGTCGGCTTCGCTTCATGACCATTCATTGTTCCTGGGCGGCACTGGACATGGTGTTCCATCATCCATCTGTGAGGTTGCTGAAACCACGACGGAAATCCATCGACACGTCCAATACCAACCTTTCTGGTGGCATTGGTGGCCCTATCACATCCATCGAGGAAAAAGAAACAACAAGTGGATCGTCATCCCAAATAGGATGGACATAAACAAACATTGAAACCAACAACCAGCAAATGATGCTCCTATGGGACACCAGCTTTGTTTTTCAAGAAGCTCTCCTTGGTGCTCGATATTATCCTTTGTGATCTCCTTGTATGTGTTTTGTTATGATTCTGACATGTTATTAGATCTTAGTTCAAACAGGTATATCCATCACTGATTTTTAGAAGCCAGGGTTGCGAGGAACATTAGGATTGGGGAGAGAGGTAGCACTGCTAAGCTGCACATCTGGCTGCAACAAATATTGACTTAACTCTTTCTAGAGATCATACGCACTGCGTATGAAAACCATCGGATCAAACCAACTCGGGGATGAACATGGATTTGATGTACAGCCGCTGGAGCACCAGCCGCGAAGCCAGTCAGGGTCCTGGGTGAAGCCGCAGATGTTTTTCTTGATCCAATCCCCGTAAAGAAATCCACGACCCTGTTGGTTGCAAGACCAGTCTGTGTGATCCATGATGCATATGGGTTTTTGTTGTCATTTGTTGTCAAAAGCTTCTTGGAAAACCCCGGAAACAGGGCGCCTCCCCAACGCCCCATACAAGGGGGAAACACTTGGTGACCCCTCGATGCCCCGCAACACCTTTACAAAAGGGGTCAAAAGGGCCTGTTGATCAACATTGATTCATCCATGTAAATAGCAAATGTATGTAAATGTTCAATGAACAATAGTAAAACTCAGTAAAACCGCAACAACTAGACAGTATCCAATCTTTCGACAGTTTAGATGAGGCTTCAACCCTTCCTTGTGATGGAAACCACAGGTATGGAAGCCACAAATACTGTAATTACATGATTCTATATGGACTGCGGCTTACATCCCCATGACAAATGGTAAAACATGGTAAAACACTATTCGCACCGTTTTCTTGCTTGAATTATAACATATCTGTATCTGTATGTCCATAAATTGTTGGTTTCGTTTGAAGAATACCTTTAAAGTACAACCCTTTCTCTCTTTACCAAAGTCAAATTCATGGTAAACCCATAAAACAATGGTTCTTCTTTGTGAAATCTTCGTGTTGGTCAAATCTTCAGCTCAAAAGCTCCGAAGTTGCTTGGTCGAATCCGCGTTGCCAGATTCAAAACCATTCCAAAGTGGTATCAAGCGGCATTCATAAACCATTCTAAAATAGAGAACAGCGAAAAAAGATGCTGTTTTTTGGTTGCCTAAAAAAATCAGATGTTTCATGGTTTTCCCGTCATTTCCCCATGATTTCCCCATGGTTTCCCGTGGCCATGTGCTTCGAAAATCCCATGGTCGCCTCGTCCGGCGTTCAAGGAAGGATCATCCTCCAGAATCCGCACCTCCAGTTTTGGACCAAGATTTTGGTGCCATGGCCATGCTGGTTGGTGGTGCAATAACCATCTTGAAACATATGTGAATATGTATGGATAGCTATATGGGAATATATATATATATATATGGAAATATCTATGGAAATATGTGGGTAAATATGGGAATATCTATGGGAATATCTGGGAACTGGTTGGTGGTGCAAACACACCATCTTGAAAAATGATGGACAACTCGTCAATGGTTGGCGGATGACATCCCATATATGAAATGGAACATAATCCAGCCATGTTCCAAACCACCAACCAGCATGGCAATGAGCAGTTTGAGCATTTGAGAATGGTGATCTCCTGGTGATCTTCGTGATCGACTGACAGTGCTTTGTGGAAAAACAAGAACTGGTTGGTGGTTGAGCCGCCCCTCTGAAAAATATGAAAGTCAGTTGGGATGATTCTTGCAAATATATGGAAAAATAACAAATGTTCCAAACCACCAACCAGAGAATGGTGACTTTCTAGAACATTTGACCTAGAACTTGCCGTTTTTTTCACCTGCAACAAGAACATTTCAGACAGATTGAGACCTATAAGCATCCGGATTCCACCGTAAAAATACAACAATTGGAACATGTCTGGAAACATGTGAGAGATTACATTTTGCCTACAAAACATATGAGATAAACGATTTCAACACACCAAGAAGCAATGGCACTGACTTGTACCCATACCATCCATACTGCTGGTATACTCACCTACATGAACAGGTCTGCCCCATATTGGGTTGCCATGGATTTTTATTTATGGGGAAACCTACAGGAAACCACATTATTTTCATGGGAACATCAATGGTTTCCTGTAGAATTTCCTTTTAATCAATCCATTGAGGTATGTTTCAACCAGTGATATACACTGAGACCACCAGCCAAATATTGACCAGCCAATGATTGTTGGCTTTTTTTCCCCACAATGTTCTTTGGTTACACCCCGAGGACTAATGGTTCAAATGGATCATACTCCGCACGAGCCAGGTGCCCCCAGTTCATGAATCAGTATCACCATACAGTCACCATCAGTTCCTGTATCATTTAGGAGATATTTCTAAGTCTTTACATTTTGCTTGAGTCAAAAAAAATAAAAAAGGCTCTGCATGTTTGTTCCTTCACATCTCCAAGAGTAATAAACCAGTAGAAAAACCACAATCTGGCTATTTTTTTAATAATTCCAGAGAGGTAAAAAAAAATGTTTGTAATTGTAAGCCTATAATTATTCTGATAGGGGTGACCTCACTCTGACCTCTCTGGAATAGGGAATCAGACAATTACTAAATCAGAGTGAGGTCATTGTAATTGTCTATGATTTAAGCAGAACAATTCTTGAGGTTACCGTCTCCCCCATCAGGCCCAGCGACTGCCAGTTCAACAGCGTCTAAGGCCCTGAGGCTGGATTTTTGTTGGTAACCCCTATAGAGATTTTGCCATCAACTATAAGGATTTAGTGGAATTCTATGGTTATGTATGGAATTCTATGTATTTAGTGAAATGTATTTAGAATTCAAATGGATTTAATATGATTCAATGGGATTTACGAAACATTAATGTTGAGTCCTGATTAGTACCTAGGGTCGCTATTGTGGCAAATTTTTCCAAATTATTCTGAAACTCATGTATTGTTTGGAGGGTTCGCTTTTGTGGCAAAACAAAATTGGGAGAGCCC